>Ga0265293_10000858_pt1 | contig 70132 bp, 68 predicted proteins | sample Munlanlewell138R_FD_192505 | JGI IMG/M metagenome (GOLD analysis project Ga0265293, IMG submission 192505) | Leachate microbial communities from a municipal landfill in Southern Ontario, Canada - Leachate well 138R | ecosystem: Engineered > Solid waste > Landfill > Unclassified | place: Canada... | reverse complement strand
GCATTGTTTGCAACTGGAGTGGTTTTATTTGTTTTTATTATGACTCTAAATATTGTGCTCAACAAAATAACAAATAAGGCAGGTGATTAAGGTGAGTAAAAGAAGATTAAAGGATAACATTGCCAAGATATTGATTTGGATATCAGCTTTAATTACAGTTGGGGCACTTACATGGATTTTAATATATGTAATTTCAAATGGAATATCAGAAATAAGCGGGAGCTTTTTAACAAATAATGCTTCTGATGATGTACCAGGAATTTTTCCTATGATTATAAGTACTGTATATATTATATTATTGTCTATTGCAATTTCTACACCTATAGGTGTGTGCTCTGCAATATATTTAGTAGAATACGCAAAGCCAGGTAAAATAGTTAGACTCATAAGATTTGCAACTGAAAGCTTAGCTGGAATTCCATCAATAATATATGGATTATTTGGAATGATTTTTTTTGTTATAGCTTTAGGCTTAAAATTCTCACTTATTTCAGGAGCAATTATATTAAGTATGATGGTCTTGCCTACAATTATTAGAACTACTGAGGAAGCACTAAAAGCAGTGCCTAAAAGCTTTAGAGAAGGAAGTTTGGCTTTAGGGGCATCAAAGCTTAGGACTATTTTTAGAGTAATATTGCCTAGTGCTATGCCTGGAATCATAACTGCTATAATATTGAGTATAGGTAGGGTGGTAGGAGAAACAGCGGCAGTTTATTTAACTGCAGGAATGGTTCCAAGACTGCCAACAAGTATTATGGATTCGGGGAGAACATTAGCAGTTCATTTATATATTTTAGCTAAAGAAGGAATATCATTTAAACAAGCGGATGCTACTGCATTAGTATTGATTATAATTGTTGCTTTAATTAACTTTTTAGCTAACAAATTAGGTTCAAGAATGAGGAGAGTATAAACTAGATGTATTATAGTCAAAGATCATAAAGGAGTGAGAAAATGAACAAAGAGAAGTTTTCAGTAAAAGATTTGAACTTGTTTTATGGAGATATGCAGGCACTTAAATCTGTTAATATGACAATACCTGAAAAACAAATTACTGCTTTAATAGGACCATCAGGATGTGGAAAATCAACATTTTTGAAAACATTAAATCGTATGAATGATTTAGTAGAGAATTGTAAAATAACAGGTGAAATAAAATTAGATGGCCAAGAAATATATAAGAATGTAGATGTCATAGAATTAAGAAAAAAAGTAGGAATGGTATTTCAGAAACCTAATCCTTTTCCAATGAGTATTTATGACAATGTAGCTTATGGACCTAGAACTCATGGAGTGCGTAGTAAAGCTGAACTAGATGATATTGTGGAGACGAGTTTACGTTCTGCTGCTATTTGGGATGAACTTAAAGATAGATTAAAGAAGAATGCTCTAGGCTTATCTGGTGGTCAGCAGCAAAGGCTTTGTATTGCAAGAGCTCTAGCAGTAGAACCCGAGACGCTATTGATGGACGAACCTACGTCTGCACTAGATCCTATTTCTACATTGAAAATAGAAGATTTAGCTTCACAGCTAAAGGAAAAGTATACTATAATTATAGTAACTCATAATATGCAGCAAGCAGGGCGTATATCAGATAATACTGCATTCTTTTTACATGGTGAATTAATTGAGTATTCACCTACAATAAAGCTTTTCAGTAATCCTAACGATAAACGTACTGAAGATTATATTACAGGTAGATTTGGTTAATAGGAGGGAATGGTATGGTTAGATATGCTTTTGATGAAAGCCTAGAAAGTTTAAACTTGGACCTTGTTAGAATGGCAAGTGCAGTTGAAAAATCAATTGATCAATCAATTTTAGCTCTAAAAAACAAGGATATAGACTTAGCTAAAAAGGTAGTTGAAGAGGACGATATTATAGACGACATGAATGCAGAAATAGAAGCAAAATGTATTAAGCTAATAGCAACACAGCAGCCACTAGCAAAAGATTTGAGGCTTATTACTTCAATTCTTAAGATGATTACTGACTTAGAGAGAATAGCAGATCAATCAGCAGATATCAGTGAGCTTATGTTAAAGATAAAAGAAGAGAACTATATAAAGCCTTTAATAGACGTTCCTAAAGCAGCAGATGTAGCACGTGAAATGGTGAAAGAAGCAATAGATGCTTATGTTAATAAAGATATAGAATTGGCTAAAGAGGTATGCAAAAAGGACGAAATAGTTGATGAATATTATGAAACAATATTAAAAGATTTACAGGAGCTCATGAGAAAGAATCCTGATTATATTGGTCAAGGAGTTATTCTTATTCAAGTAGCCAAATATATAGAAAGAATCAGTGACCATGCTACCAATTTAGCAGAATGGGTAATATATATTATTACAGGCAAGCATGAAACATTAAATATCTAATAATATTGAATGAAATATCATTTTGATTAATCATCTCTAAGAACCATACTTTAAAATAGAGGTGATTTTTTGTTAGGTTTTATGCTTATATTTCAGATTTGTGGGAACAGGTAGATAAAACTTTAAAAAGGTAATATAATATAGATAATTGTTTTATGATTTTAAAGGGAAATAAGGGAATCATTTCTTATAATATTTATTTTTGAATTGGGGTGTAGCTTTGACAAATTTATTAATCAAGATGTTCATTAAAGATTATCAAAATACTTCTAATTTTAGAGTGCGTGACCGTTTTGGCAAATTTGCTAGTATCATAGGTATTGCATCAAATTTATTTCTTTTTCTTATTAAGATCATAGCTGGGATGGTATTTAACAGCATTTCTATCATTGCTGATGCAATAAATAATTTGTCAGACTCAGGCTCTTCACTTATAACTTTGATTGGTTTTATTATATCTGGTAAACCAGCAGATGCTAATCATCCATATGGACACAAGCGCATGGAATATGTGTCGGGACTGATTGTATCAATAATTATAGTAGTTTTAGGATTACAGCTTACTATAAGCTCAGTAAGCAAAATAATTAACCCTGAAGAAACAATATTTAGTATGGTTTCTGTAGTTATACTAGTGATTTCAATTCTTATAAAGCTTTGGCAAAGTTTGTTTTATAGAAAAATAGGTAAGATGATAAATTCTACAACTCTTATGGCAACATCTATAGATAGCCGAAATGATATTCTTTCAACATCTGCTGTTTTAATTGCGGTTATCATTACACACTTGACAGGCTTTAATTTAGATGGCTACATTGGTACTGTAGTTGCCCTATTCATTTTAGTATCTGGAGTTGGCTTAATAAAAGAAACTATAAACCCACTGCTTGGCATTGCACCTACAAAAGAGTTTGTTGATAGTATTTATGAGAAAATTCTTAGCTATGATGGTATCATTGGGCTACATGACCTTACAGTACATAACTATGGAGAGGGACAATGTTTCGCATCTGTTCACTGTGAAATGTCAGCTGAAAATGATATTATGGTCAGTCATGATGTTATTGACAATATTGAGCGGGACTTTCTTAGAGAAGAATCTATCAATTTAGTTATACATCTTGACCCTGTTGTTACTAATGATATAAGAACCAATAGACTTAGAGAAGAAGTAGAATTCATCCTTGCAAATTTGTCACAGGAAATAGGAATCCATGATTTTCGTGTGGTATGGGGGAGGAGCCATTCTAACTTAATTTTTGACGTAGTAATTCCTTTTGATTCTAAGTGGAGTGATGATGAATTAGTAAAGCTTATTTCTGATAGAATTTATGAACTAAATCCAACTTTTCACTCAGTAATAACTGTTGACCATGATTATGTTCCTTCCAACTAATTATTTAAGCTGGAAAGCTTAACTTATTTTAATAATAATAAGCGCCCTACAAATAAGGCTTTGAGACCTTTTATTTATAGGGCGTTGAGAATCCCTTTTATCACTCTAGATTTAACTTCTTCTCAAAAATGCCATTGGTAATCATATAGAATCCTAGTCCAGTTAATAAAGTGATTGCAATGATAATAGGGAAAAACATCTGAGGTAGTACATTTGTGAAGTTTATATTTCCAGTTACAATGAAACTAAGAATGACTATAGCTATGAGTAAAATTATCTGTAAAGCATTGTAAATAACGACGTAAGATATGATTGATGCTAGTATCTTATGCTTACTAAACAATTGACCTATGGCAATAGAAGCATAAACAATCATAATGTTTGAAACAGCGCCTACAAGTATCATAAGAATCAGTTCAATAACTAAAGTTAAAGAATTATCACCAAAAGTTACACTTAACCGATCTGGAATGTTTTTGATTTCATTTATTATCAAACCTGCATTATCTGCAGTAAGGAAGGTTATTGATAATGATGATAATACAATTACAATACTAATAATTAACCAGAATAGTGTAATTACTAATTTAGATATAATTAATTGATGAGTATTTACTGGCAATGTAAACATCAAATATCCTTCATCGCTTAAAAGGTTTTTATAGAATCGAATTATCATTATCAATACTGTAGCGATTAAAATAGCAAATATAAGCACTATTTGGACAAACATCAGAATTCCAGTAAAGAACATTAATATTCCTTCCTGAATATTTAGTTGAAATATAAACCTATTTATTAAAGACATAAATAATAGAGCTATATATAAAGGTGCTAATAATCTTAATGTTGCATTTAACTCGTGTTTCATCAATTTACCTAGCATTTGAACACCTCCCTAAATAGTGAATCAATTGATTTGCTTTCTGCTACTCTTATATCGTCTACAGATGAATGAAGAGTTACAGAGCCATCCTTAAGAAATATAACTTCATCCAATACCTTTTCAATATCTGCAATTAAGTGTGTTGAGATTAAAACAGTTGCATTTTCATTATAGTTGTTAATAATAGTATTTAGGATATAATCCCTAGATGCTGGGTCTACTCCTCCTATAGGTTCATCAAGACAATACAAATCTGCCTCACGGCTCATTACCAATATTAATTGAACCTTTTCTTTTGTTCCCTTTGACAAAGTATTTAAATGTTTTTCTGGATCTATTTTTAAATCTGTCAGCATGTCATAGGCTTTTTTTGGATTAAAGTTTTCATAAAAATCATGAAAGAATTCAACTACTTGAGAAACCTTCATCCAATCAGCCAGATAAGTTTTTTCAGGCAAATATGATACTATTCTCTTGGTTTCAACTCCTGGCTTTTTGCCCTCGATTTGTATACTTCCACTGTCAGGGACTAATAGCCCATTTATTAATTTAAGCAGAGTAGTTTTTCCACTGCCGTTTGGACCTAAAAGTCCTATAATACGACCTCTTTCTAATGTCAAATTCACATCAGAAAGAGCAGTAAATCCTGAATATATTTTTGTTAATGACTTACACTCTAGTATAGGATTCATTTTCTCATCTCCTCTAATATTTTTGTAATACATTCTAATATGTCATCTTCTTGGTAGCCAATCTGTTTCATTTTCTCTATAAATTCTACAATGATATTATTAGCAGATTGTTTCTTTAGTTTTTTGATGATTCCTATATCTGAAGTAATAAATCTGCCACTGGTTCGGTTAGTGTAAACTAATTCAGTCTGTTCTAATTCAGCCAATGCTCTTTGCATAGTATTGGGATTGACCCCAGCTTCAGCTGCTAATTCTCGAACTGAAGGCAACTTATCTCCAGGGTTAAAATAGCCTGAAACAATACCTGCCTGAATCTGTTCAATTAACTGAATATAAACCGGTCGTTCAGAGTCAATATTCCATTGCATTTCATCACTCCTTTTAATATACTGTACTATTGTATTAAGCACTTAATACAATAGTACAGTATATATTTTAAAAAAGCAATAGGGAATTTGAAAATAATTAAAAAATTTATATGATTGACATATGAAAACAAAATATTTGCCTCTCATTCATTTCAATAATTTATCAGTAATATAATGGGTATGAATTTTCATAGGTATTATACAAAGCCAAAAAATCTTAATAATAAGGAGGATTTCTATGGATTATGTAATTAAGGAAGAGAAAAACTTTTACAAAATAATTAAACTAAAGGAGTTTCGTAAAACTGAGGGAGTTACCTTTGATATTATGGTTAAATCAATTATACCTAAAATTGATGCTATAGATAGAGTTCTACATAAAAATAACGCAGTATCACCTGGTGCAGTAGGAGAGGTTGAACGTCCATGGTATATGCTTCCATATCAGGAAGACAATTTATTTGTGCTTCATGGAACAAGATATGTTGAACTATATACAGAGGAGCATGGAAGAGTTGAAAAGTTTGTAGTAACACCTGATTATATTGAGCAAAATGGAGAAATCGTCTGTGAAGGTGGAGCAGTTTTGACTTGGCCAACATACGTATTTCATAGAATAATAAGCGGGGAAGATGGTTCAGCTTCTATAAACCTCGCTGCTCATCACGAAGGCATTGATACGAGAACAAATTTTAGTATATATGATTTAAATACAGAAACGGGTGAATATAAACTATTAAGAGAAGGATATATGGACCAAAAATAACAGGATTTTTTATCCTGTTATTTTTCTTACATATAAAATTGGCTTTAACATTTATAGGAGAACCCAAGGTTAACTTTTTCTACGAGTAGGATAATAATGGTCCCATTAGGGTATGGAAAGTTTGCTCGCTCTGACAAAATTATTAGTCTAGAACCTATTGAGGATGATCGTGGTCCAGTAAGGAGAAAAATTACAAATTAAGAATTCAAAGCTCCTATTAGACATGAAGGAGTCACAAGAGGAAATGATTTTAGGTATCAGACCTGAACACATTCATATTGAACCAGTTAAAAACTATATAGAGCTTGAGGGTGCAATAGATATTGTTGACCACATGGGAGCTGAAACACATATTCATGTTCAAGTCGGTGACGAGAAACTAACCATAAGCTATTAGGAAAGCTGTAATAAAATCATGGAGACAGAAAAATCAAGGGGACATGTACGCTGATTATATCTAAAATTAATGTATCTAGGTCCAAGACTCTGTAATTTGTTTACATAATACAAAGAAGGTCATTCTCCTAGCGAGATGACCTTCTTCTTATTTTCTAACTATATTATAGTCTAAAAAACCAAACATACAAGAAATACTTGAAATTGTAAGAAACTCTTAGATTGTGTGATATAATAATTTTCTTGTATAATAGTGTCTTGAATCTATTGATTACATGGCCTTTATTTTGGTACTATGCATATCTATCAAAGGGATTAGAGTTTGATGCAGTTGTAGTATTTAACTGTTCTAATGATAATTATATTGCAGACGAACTTCATATAAAGCTTCTATATGTTTCCATAACGAGACCTTTGCATAAGCTCTTTATTTACTATAAACATAAGCCGTCAGTATTATTGGATATTAATTGCAGATATTTTAATGTTTTATAAGAAGATAATGGGATAGCACGAGAAAGTTCTTGTGCTATTTTATAACCCATATGAAAGTCCTAGTTTTTCATAATATAAACTTTCCGTAATGAGTTCCGACAAAAGCTACTTTTTAATGCTACCATAGAGGCTTTTGGTAAGTATTGTTATAAGACTTTTATTTTTTGTCAATAAATTTGTAGAAATTTAATAAATATTTGTACCAATAAGGTTATTGCGTTTAGCTAGGAAATAGTTTATACTATTATTAACGATAATGATTATCATTATAATTTCTTATAGATGAAAGGATGGTATTTATGGACGCTAAATCATTAGTTTCTTTAAAATGCAATGAATGTGGAAGGATCAAGGAAATCTCAGGAGGTTGTAAAGCTAAAAAGAGGTTACTTGAGTTAGGACTTTATAACAATGCTAGTGTTAAAGTTGTAAAAAATGATTTCGGTCCTCTCATTTTAGATTTATCTGGTAATAAGTTAGCTCTAGGTCGTGGATTAGCAAGTCATGTTAAAGTAGAGAATTAATTTTTTGATAACTTTTGACAATAAATATCTTTTGCATAAGGAGGAGTTTTAATGAATACTATTGCCCTAGTAGGCAATCCAAACAGCGGGAAAACTACATTGTTTAATGCTCTTACTGGTTCCAATCAGCATATTGGTAACTGGCCTGGGGTGACAGTTGAGAAAAAAGAGGGAAAATTTAAATACAAGGATAAACAATACAATGTTGTTGACCTACCTGGGACTTATAGCCTTGGGGCTTATTCAGAGGATGAGGTGGTTGCTCGTGACTATATACTTAAGGGAAATCCTGACGTTGTAATCAATGTAGTCGATGCTACTAATATTGAAAGGAATCTATATTTAACAACTCAATTAATAGAGATGGGTACAAAGGTTGTAATAGCCCTTAATATGATGGATGAAGCTAAGCAAAAAAACTTTGAAATAGACTTAGACAAGCTATCTAAGGAATTAGGAGTACCAGTTGTTCCGACCGTTGCCTCTAAAAGTAGGGGATTAGATTCTTTAATTGAAAAAGCTATTGAATATGCCGCAGAAAGCGAAAACCCCAAAATAGAATTTAGCTTTGGCGATGACATTGATAAAGAGATAGAAGGTATACAAGCCATCCTTGATAATTCAAGTTTAGAATATCCTTCTAAATGGATAGCCATAAAACTTTTAGAAGGGGATCAAGAGATTTTTAGACTTATAGAAAATAAAGGTCCTGCCTCTATTAAGGAAAGACTTGTTTTTCTGGAGGAAAAGGCTACAGAGTACGAGCTTGAAATTGTGGATAAAAGATATGAATTCATTGGTAAAATCGTGAATAAAGCTATAAAGAAACCTTTAGAGATAGAAGAAACTAGAACTGATAAAATAGACAAGATTATTACTCATAAGTATTTAGGTCTTCCAATATTTGCACTTATTATGTTTGGAATATTTCAGTTAACCTTTGTTATTGGTGGCGATTTACTTGGTGGATATGTGGCAACTTTTATAGAGATAATTGGAGAACAAGTAGTTGGTTTATTAACTATGATAAAGGCTCCGGAGTGGTTATTATCTTTTCTTTCTGAAGGGATATTTGGTGGAGTAGGTGCTGTGTTTGAATTTATACCTCTTATTACTGTATTATATTTCTTCATAGGTATATTAGAAGATACAGGCTATATGGCGAGGGCTGCTTATGTAATGGATGGCTTAATGAGAACTCTTGGTCTTCATGGAAAAACATTCATATCCATGATAGTAGGTTTTGGTTGTAATGTACCTGGCATAATGTCTACTAGGACTTTAGATAATAAAAAGGATAGAATGATTGCTTTACTTATTAATCCGTTTATGTCATGTGGAGCAAGATTACCTATTTATTTAGTATTTATTGCTGCATTCTTCCCTAAACATGGAGGAATAGTATTATTTTCTCTTTACGCTTTAGGTATAGTAGTGGCATTGCTAATAGGCAAAATATTTTCTAAGACACTATTTAAAGGTGAATCTTCTGACTTTATCATGGAATTACCTCCATATAGACTACCCATATTCAAATATGTTGTAAGAGATATGTGGGATAAGGTATGGGACTTTTTACACAGAGCTGGAACTATCATATTTATTGTAGTTTCTCTACTTTGGATTCTATCTGTATTACCATTTGGAGTAGAACCTTATAGCCAAGAAAGTATATTAGGTAGAATAGGCACTATTTTAGCTCCAATATTTGTACCTGCAGGATTTGGTACTTGGCAGGCAACAGTTAGTTTATTTGCAGGGATAGCTGCCAAGGAAGCAGTTGTCGCAATACTTGGAATGGTGTATGCTGGTGTATCTGAAGGATCTCAGTTGGTAACTGCCTTACAGGGCGTATTTACTCCACTTACTGCTCTATCTTTCATGGTTATGACCCTTTTATACACTCCTTGTGCGGCAGTTTTAGCCACTGTAAAGCAAGAGACTAAGTCTAATAAATGGATGATATTTATGGCGGTTTACCCATTTGTTATAGGTTGGATTGGTGCAGTTCTCGTTTACCAAGTTGGTAGATTATTAGGTTTTTAGGAGGGATTTAATGCTTAAGGATGTTTTAAAGGAAATATTTAATGCAAAGGCATTTTCCATTTCTTTAATTGCAAAGAATTTAAATATATCAGAAGGATTAGTTGAGGATTCTGTAAAGGAATTATTACGAATGGGTTATATTATTGAAGACATGGGCTCTCCGACCTGTGATACACCATGTAGCGGATGTGCAATGAAAGCTTTTTGCAATTCTGTACCAATAAAGATTTATGCAATAGCAGATAAGGGAAAGAAATTATTGAAAAATATATAGTTCATTAAACTTCAACAAACTTTGTTGAAGTTTTTTGATTATGGTTACATATACATTTTTATGTTGTTTTTTGTTTCATAACTTACAACTATATAAAAATACCTTTACTATTGTTTGAGGCTTAATCTATGGGAATAAAATTTACTATCACAAGGCTAGTGCTAAATTTTTTTGGGATTGCAGCCATTGCTTATAACAAATACGAAAAAGCAGTTCGAAATTAAATAATTGTTGCATTTACAAAGTAAAAATGATAATCTAATAATACAAGAAAATCAAAGAAATATTTACCTGTTAAAGGGGAGTAACTTCCTATATGGTGATAAAGTCAACAACCGGTCGGTATCTGTTACCACCTGGCTTTATCCTTTGATACGTCAAAGAAGTAAGACCTTTAGCAATATCTTATTTTTATAAGACATTGCTAAAGGTTTTTTTATTACAAATTTTTTCAGCAAATATATTTTATTCTCAGAAGGTGGGTATAATATAAAGTGTTTTAATGTTTAGATATAAAGCAAACTATCAGTTATGGCAAAGATATAGCTATGATTACTATTAAAAAGAATCTAATAGAAAATCTAAGAGAAAGACTTTTGAAAGGAAGGTAGATAAATATGTGGTTTTCAAAATCACAAGAAGAAGTGCTTAGTGAATTCAATGTAAACTCTAAAATAGGACTGTCTACTGAAGAGGCTAAGGATAGAATTCAAAAGTATGGAGAGAACAAATTAAAGGGAAAACCAAAGAAAAGCTTAATATCACTGTTTTTTGCACAGCTTAAAGATATCCTAATATATGTTCTTTTAGGTGCTGCAGTAATAACAATTATAATTAAAGAATATGGTGACGCTATAATAATACTTGCAGTTGTCTTGTTAAATGCAATAATTGGAGTAGTACAAGAGCATAAGGCTGAAAAAGCTATTGAGGCACTGCAGCAGATGACCACTCCAAAAACCCTTGTAAGACGCGATGGAGAAATAAAAGAAATAGACTCTGAGGGACTAGTACCAGGAGATATTGTGGTTATTGATGCAGGTAGATATATACCTGCTGATATTAGATTAATAGAAAGTATAAACCTTCAAATTGAAGAGTCTGCATTAACAGGTGAATCAGTACCTACAGACAAGAATGCAAATGATATTCATGAAGATTCAAAGACTCCTATAGGTGATAAAACAAATATGGTGTTTATGTCTACACTTGCTACTTATGGTAGAGGTGAAGGCGTTGTTGTAGCAACAGCCATGGACACAGAAATCGGTATAATAGCTAAGATATTGGACGAAGATAATGAGGAAATGACCCCTCTTCAAAGAAGACTCGAGGAGCTTGGCAAGGTTCTTGGATTTTTAGCAATTGGAATTTGCGCGCTTATATTTTTAATAGGTCTATTTCAAAAGAGAGATTTATTTGACATGTTCCTAATTGCCATAAGCTTAGCAGTTGCAGCAATTCCAGAAGGTTTGGCTGCTATAGTTGCTATAGTTCTAGCCATTGGAGTTACAAGAATGTCTAAAATCAACGCAATAGTAAAAAAACTACCTGCAGTTGAGACATTAGGTTCTGTAAACATCATATGTTCAGATAAAACAGGGACTCTTACTCAAAATAAGATGACAGTAGTTAGAAACTATACACTCAACAACCTAAAGGATGTACCTACTACAGAGACTAGCTTTGAGGCTAATGATGATGAAACTGAATTAATCAAAACATTAGTTTTGTGTTCAGATGCTACTTATGAGAATGGAGAAAGTACTGGGGATCCTACGGAAGTAGCCTTAGTAGTATTAGGGCATAAATATAAACTTACAAAAAAAGATCTAAATTCAAAATATAGTAGAGTTAGCGAAAAACCTTTTGATTCAGATAGAAAGTTAATGTCTACTCTAAACAGAGAAGAAAATGGATATAGGGTTCACACTAAGGGAGCCATTGACAATTTATTAAAGATTTCAACTCATGCTCTTGTAGATGGAAAAACTGTGCAGCTAACTGAAGATATGAAGAAAAAGTACTTAAAAGTTGCAGAGGAAATGTCAGACGAAGCACTTAGAGTGCTTGGTGCTGCTTTTAAGGAAACAACTAATATAATAACTGCTGAAGAAATGGAAAAGAATTTAGTGATTATTGGTTTGGTTGGCATGATAGATCCCCCAAGATTGGAGGTTAAGGATTCTATAAGAGAAGCCAAATCAGCTGGAATAACCCCTGTTATGATCACTGGAGATCATAGAAATACAGCTGTTGCAATTGCCAGGGAACTTGAAATTGCAGATTCTATAGAGCAGAGCTTAACTGGAGCAGAAATAGATGAGTTGTCAGATGAGGAGTTTTCAAGAAGAATCAACGACTATAGAGTATTTGCCAGAGTTTCGCCTGAACACAAGGTTAAGATAGTTAGAGCTTACAAATCTCATGGAAACATAGTTTCAATGACAGGTGATGGAGTAAATGATGCTCCTTCACTAAAATATGCTGATATTGGTGTGGCTATGGGAATAACTGGTACTGATGTTTCTAAGGGTGCTAGCGACATGATTCTTACAGATGATAACTTTACAACTATTGTTCATGCTATTGAAGAAGGTAGAAATATTTATAATAATATAAAAAAGGCTGTAATATTCTTATTATCATGTAATTTAGGAGAAGTCGTAGCTATATTAGCTTCTATACTATTTGACTGGCCAGTGCCACTTTCAGCTACTCAAATACTTTGGATAAACCTTATGACAGATACTTTGCCAGCTATAGCACTTGGTGTTGACCCTGGAGATAAGGATGTTATGAAAAGAAAGCCTAGAAATCCTAAAGAAAGCTTTTTTGCTGAGGGAGCAGGTGTTAGAGCAATCATTGGAGGTCTTTTAATAGGTATATTAACACTAGCAGCATTTTACTTTGGCTTAGTTGAACATGGATACAGTCCTGCTTCAAAGGATACACCTGAATATGTAATAACTTATGCTCAAACTATGGCATTTGTTGTATTAGCTGCCTCACAGTTATTCTATTCACTAACAATGAGAAATTCAATTAAATCAATATTACAAGTTGGACTGTTTACTAACAAATACTTAATTGGTTCCATAATTGTAGGATTTATATTGCAGCTTGGAGTTGTTTCAATACCATTCCTTGCAAATGTATTTGGAGTTCAAAATCTAAGCTCTATTGACTGGGGAATAGTAATACTATTTGCATTAGTGCCTTTAATAGTAAATGAGATGGTTAAAGCCTTTGCAAGATTTAAGAAAACTAGCATTAATGAAGAGTAATGAAATTTATTATTAGATTTTATAGCAACCTGTTTCATTAAGAAATGGGTTGTTATTTTTTTAGTATAAATCATATATTATTATTATAGTAAATATGACAAAAATGCAGGAAAAACAAGAAATTTGTAGAAAATTATACATAATGCTTATAATTTTATACCTGGAACAACTATGGTAGAAAGGGGTGAAGAGTTGAAGATCTTTTTTTCCTTTAAATACAAACTTAGCTTGTTGATGTTTTTTATAGTCATTATAGTTTCTAGTCTATTAGGGATAGTACAGTATCATCATATGAAGAATGAATTAGTAAGTGGCTTTGAATATAATAAGAGCCTAGTTAAAGACAGAATAGTAAATAGTGTTAATAGTGCTGATCATATGTATTATCTACTAGAAACTCAACTTAGCGTAGACGCGGAGAAAACTCTTAATTTAGTATTAGATAAATATCATGAAGAGAATAGAGTAAATTTTGATTTGCGTCAATTTCTTGATGGGAAAGAATATACTGATTTATATGTAATAGATTCAAACAATATGATTGTCGCATCTACAGATGAGGTTGACTTAGGACTAGATTTTAATAAAAACTCTACTAGCTTTGTAGAAGAACTTGATAACATTAGGAAAAATGGAGTCTTCGTATCGACAAGAATTGACTTATCTACAATCAATGCAGTAGCAAAAAAATATTGTTACTTACCTTCACCTGATGGCAAATATATTTTTGAAATAGGTTTTCTATTAGATCAATATGAATATTTTTTTGAAGGGATTGGATTTGATAGCTTTGAAAGTGAGATTATTAAAGGATATGAATTTGTAGATGATATTACACTATATGATAACGAAGGTATAAGCTACAGGAAGAGTGGCGGGAATAAAAGAGTTATAGAGGAGAAGCAAAAAGAATACTATAGGCAAGCAATAGATACTTTTAATATAGTTGAAGTTAATGGTGAAATTAACGGAAAAGAGGTTACTTATTGGTATGTACCTTATAAGATAATAAATTATCAAGGGATAAATGATACCAATGTTATAGAAATCATATTCAACTATTCTTTGCTTGAGAGACATTTGATAGAAAGTAAGAACATCATTATAATGCTAGGTTTTTCAATAGGTGTTATAGCACTTGTTCTGGGTTTCTATTTGTCAGGTCACATATCAAAGCCCGTTGAAAGCTTTACAGTGGCAGTGAAAAAGATTTCTGATGGAAATTTTAGTAGTCGTATCGAACTTAAGTCAAATGATGAATTTGGAACATTAGCTTTTCATTTTAACAAAATGATTGAGGATATAGAGGAATTATTAGAAGAAAGATATAATTACGAAAGGAAACTAGAGGAAAAAAACGAAGAAATACTTGAACAAAAAGAAGAGATAACATTATTGTATGAAGAAACCACAGCAATAAATGATGAACTGGAGATATTGATAAAACAAAATAATAGGAGTTACTTTGAAACGGTGAAGGCATTGGCCAGTGTAGTTGAGGCAAAAGATTTATATACAAGTGGGCACTGTGAAAGAGTAACAAAATATTCACTGGCTATAGCTGAAAGTTTAAATTTAGATGAGCAACAGAAAAGCTTAATTCAATATGGAAGTGCACTACATGATATAGGCAAGATTGCTATACCAGAACAATTATTAAATAAGGAAGGAAAAATTACGGAGGAAGAGTATGAGATAATTAAAAAGCATCCACAGATAGGTTATGAGATTTTATCAAATTTGGCTTTCTTAAGAGAAAGTAGTTCAATAGTGATTGGACACCATGAAAGGATTGATGGGAAAGGTTATCCAAATGGACTTAAAGGAGAACAAATTGACCTATTAACTAAGATAGTATGTGTGGCAGATGCTTTTGATGCTATGACTACCATCAGACCTTATCGAAATATAGCATTAACAAAGGAAGAGGCGATTCAAGAAATGCTAAGAAATGCAGATAAACAGTTTGATAGCTATATTGTCGATGTTTTTGTTGAATGGCTTAAAGATAAAGATATTACTTAGGCTTAAAATAAAACGGTAAGCATGCTTATAAGTTTTAAATATTTTAGTATATAGTAACTTCGTTGCCTCATTAATTGGGTTTAGTAAGGAGATAATAATGCATTCTACTCAAGATTTAACTCTAATTGATAAACTAAATATAATTCATGTAGATATGGATGCTTTTTATGCTTCTGTGGAGGAACATGATAATCCAAAGCTGAAAGGACATCCTGTTATTGTAGGTGGTATAAGCAATCATGGTATAGTAACCACTGCTAATTACATCGCTAGGAAATTTGGTATACATTCTGCTATGCCTATTTTTATGGCTAAGCAAAGATGTCCTAAGGGATATTTTTTGCCAGTAAGAATGGAAAGATATAAAGAGGTTTCTAGAAAGATTTTCGAGATACTACAAGAATTTACTTATTTAGTAGAGCCTTTATCTATTGATGAGGCTTTTCTTGATGTCACAGATGTAAATAGAAACCCTATAAAAATTTCCGAGGAAATAAAACATAGAGTAATGAGAGACACAGGTTTAACTTTATCCGTAGGAATTTCGTATAATAAGTTTTTAGCCAAGCTTGCCTCTGATTGGGATAAACCTAATGGCTTGAAGGTTATAACAGAAGATATGATGCCAAACATTTTACTACCACTTCCTGTTAAGTCTGTATATGGTATAGGTGCTAAGTCTACTAAAAGACTCAATAATATTGGTATCTATACAGTTGAAGATTTGATGAGATTATCTGAGGTCTTTTTAACGGAGTTCTTTGGAAAGAATGGTAGTGAAATATATAATAGAATCAGGGGCATAGACCCTAGAAAGGTCATTACAACTTATGAGAGGAAATCGTTAGGGACTGAAACTACTTTTTCTGACTATACAAAGGATAAAGAGGTTTTAAAGAGATTTCTCCATGACTTTTCATTGGAGTTGGAATTATCCTTAGAAAATAGAAATCTCCAAGCAAGGACCATTACATTAAAGATTAAGGATATAAATTTTAAGACCCGAACAAAAAGTAAAACTTTAAACAATTACATTTGTAGCTTTGAGGACATATTAGAAGTTGCAGTATACCTATTAGATGAAATAGTGATAGAATACGATATTAGACTAATAGGACTTACTGTATCAAATTTGGAAACCCTAAAGCTTGAACAGTTATCACTGTTTGATTATTGAGGAGAACTTTTGCTAAGCTCAGGGTCACATTTTAAATAAAACTCCAATTAGCTATGTGTAAAGCTAGAATAACTAGAGTGCAGATGCTTAAAATCAGGATGAGTTGCATTATCCATCAAATAAGCAGACTTTCTTGAACCTGGTTTTCTATTTCTATTGAGGATTCTTATTATATCATCTCTTGTTGTGATTCCCATTCCATGAGCATAATAGGTGCCATTACCTAAATCAATGGCATTTTCTCCTTGTAAATATAACCTTAAAGGATTTACATCTGGATTTTTAAAGTATCTACAATCTCCTGGAAAATAGTCAGGTAGATTTGAATAGTTATTTATTCCTAGATTTCTGTTAAGGTAGTGCCAGTTCATTAATTGTATATTTGGGAACATTCTATTGAATAGTTCTACTGGATATATATCTAGTACAGCCTTATAATATATTATCACCATAGCAGTAGCACATTCAGTACCATATTTCCGTCCATTTCTAAAGATATCTTCTATTGCTTCGCTTGAACTAACACTATTTTTAAGTACAAAGCCACCTTCCCTTGTACGAGACCAAAAATTTGTATTACAAAAGGACTTTGTAAACACTCTAAATGCCAAACCACTGCTGTTAAGCTTTCTGGAGGCATTAATTATACTTACGCGCAAATCCAGTTCAAATTTTAGCTGATTTAATGATGCGAAATCGTATCTAGTATTACTAGTAGCCATAGTGTTGACTATGTTTCTTTGAACATTATTTAAAGAAAGTTGATTAAAAATACTTTCGGGAGTTACTGAATTTCCTGAAATCCTAATCATTGTATCCCTCCTATCCAAGCATTAGCATACATAAATTGAAAGGGGAGAGGATACGATAGCCAAATATTCCACCAATTTTTATCTTTGTAATGCATTTCATAAGAATAGCATGCAAGGAGGGACTGGGCATATTTGTTTAGCTTATTAAATTCTTCTATAAGTATTTTATCATTAGTGTTTAATCGTTGAAGAATTTGCCCTGTATCAGTAGCAACAGGCTTACAGAGGTACTTTGCCCCTAATACTACTTCATAAAAAGTAGGATCACTTTTTAGACTATAGCTTTCACCTGTATAGCGTAAAAAAGAGCTGTTTTCTTCAAACCAGTTGTTAAAATAAGAATACAACTGTTGATTATTTGAAAATTGAAGTTCATTTATTCCAGGTACAAAATTTAATAGTTTGCGGGCAAATGCTACATCCATTGGCTCAGAAGATTGGAGCCTATTTGCGATTAAGTAAATGCTATTAATGTGTTGAGCTTCAAAAAATGCCCATACTAAGTCGTGGTTAAAGCAGTTTTTTCTATGTCTTTCAAATGCTAATTCTGCAATTATAGGTAAGCTTTCTTTATCTCTATATACAGATGCAAGTAATATTGCTGTTTTGTCAATTGCATCGTCAAGTTGACTATCAGGTATATCAATTGCATTTCTTGACTCTAATATCCATTTCAAAGCAGAACAGGATAATTGAATATTATTAATTGATAAATTTTCGCTTAGAGACAAGTTATAAATATCAGAAGTGAACTGGCTAATAAATGTCATAGCTGCCTTTTGTATTAAGTCAAAATCATCCATACAAACAACTCCTTATTTTATGATAATAGGGGATTTATTACATAATATGTTTGTTTGGAGAATATGTCATAGTTAATGCTTAGTAAAAAGAAAAAAGGCTATTAGAATAATAAAAAATTCCAATAACCTTTTATTTGTTTTGATATTCTTACTTAGGTTTAGCACCTGATGCACCGTTGCTCTTCATAATCTTCTTCATTCCATCTGTAGCCTCTATAGTATCATCTTTCATAATCCATATTGCTTCTACTCCGTCTAGACCATCAACTAGCTTACGTCCTTCTTCATAAGGCATTAAAAACACAGTAGTTGATAAAAAGTCAGCTAAGGCTGAGTCTTCTGTTATAACTGTAACAGCACGAAAATATTCACCAGGCATTAGAGTTTCTGAATCAATTAAATGATGTATGATTTGGTCATCAACTATATAGTATCTTTGATAATCACCACTAGTTACTACTGAAGCATTATTTAAGAAAATAGTATCTATTAGCTCAGTGTCATCTGAAAATATAAATTTATTAGGATCTTGTATGCCAATACCCCAAAGCTCACGAACACCGTCAAGAGGCTTTCCTAGGACACGAACATTTCCTCCTGCACTTATCATTCCAGACTCAAAGCCTTCAGCCATTATTTCCTTTGCAACGATTTCTGTAGCATAACCCTTTGCTACAGCTCCTACGTCTAGGCTCATTCTCTTTTCTTCTAGATAAACTGTGCTTTTTTGGATATCAACTATTATCTTATCAATATTTGTATAGTTATTAGCTTCTAGTAGGTCTTCCATTGGTGGAAGCTTAGCGTTTATAGGGTCATACTCTGCATCATCTCTGTATTGACTCCATACACGAAGAACAGGCCCCATAGCAATATTAGTTTTTCCATCAGTATTCTTATACCAATCTTTAGCAAAAAGAATTAGGTCTATTATCTCTTTATTTACTTTAACTGGTTTAATACCTGCATTATCATTAATTGTTTTGATATTGTTTATTTCTTCGTAGGTATTGTATATATCATAGAGCTCATGAAGTTCCTTAAATCTTTTATGAATTTTATTAAAATAAGAATCAAATTCTTCCTCGCTTTTAGCATAGCCTATTACACGCATTGATGAATCAAAAGTATCAAAAAAACTACCACTAAACTTTTGATAAGGGCTTTGTTCTTTTTTTTGACAACCACTCATAATGGAGGCAACTAGTACTAAAACCAGAAATACGATAATATTTTTTTTCATTTCATCACCCTTAATAATAATAGCAAAAAAATCTATGGATAACAAGTAACTACTAATGAAAACTCCCCCAAAATCTTGGAGGAGTTTTTATTAATTAAGAATTAGTATTTATTTTGCATTTTCTGATGCTTCAACAAGTCCTGCAATATAGTCTTGAACTGATACAGTAACAGAAGAAGTTAATTCTGCATCACTTGGAACACCATCTGTAGTTTTCATATCTTTAATTTCCTCTACAGTTTTACCAGCCATCCAATCAGCAAGAGCTTTAGCTTGTTCAAACCACTCTTTACCTATCTTAGAGTTCTTAACCATTCCATAATCTGCGCCTAATTCAACTTTAGTCTTGAATTCGCCAGCTTTATCAGTTGTTACTTTACCATCTTTATCATAGTTAACTTTTGTTTGTGCAGTATCAATTATTGTATTTACAACTTTTCCATCTGCATCAAAAGCAGAAACAACCATAACTGTATCAACTTGTGCTAAAGGTAAAGTTTCTTTTCCATCAACTGATGCATAGCTTTTTGATTTAGCTATACTGATTTCATGACCTAAACCTAATGTTACTGCGCCTGCATTAACATCTATTGCATTAGTATATGCTTCTTCTACAGCAGCAATATAATCTTGAATTGTAATTGTAACTGTTGAAGCTAACTCAGCTACATCTGGTACTGATGGATGAGCATCATCAACTTTTTTAGTTTTTATACCTTTTATTTCATCTAGGTTTTTTCCAATCATCCATTTTTCAAGTTCAGATATTTGTTCAAACCATTCTTTGCCTATCTTAGAGTTTTTAACCATTCCATAATCTGCGCCTAATTCAACTTTAGTTTTGTTTTCAGCATTTACATCTGATGTAAGTTGAAGGTCTTTGTCGAAGTTAACTTTTGTTTGTGCGTTATCAATAGTTACTTTAACTACTTTACCATCTTTGTCAAATGCAACAGCAGCCATTACTGTATCAACTTGAGCAGCTGCAGGAGTATCTCCATTTTGATCCTTTGATTTAGCTATTGTAGTATTTTGACCAAGTCCTATCTTTGTTATGCCTGTCTCATTTGTAGGTGCTGTGTCATCTCCTGTTGAAGGATTATTTGGAGCAGGTTGTTCTTTTGAGCAACCGATTAGCATAGTTGCCATTAGAGTAAGTACTAGAATAATTGACAATATTTTTTTCATGTTATTACCTCCACTTTATAATTAAATGTTTTAACAAATTTATTATAGCATAATTGTTTATAGATAAACGATTTCCGCGAATTAAGGTCATAAGAGAAGAATTTTATTCATATTGTTCATAAATTAACAAACTATTTTTTAAGTTAAATTTGCTTATATTCTAGTATTTTTCTGCATGATTTTTTTCCCTATAGATTTAGGGATAGCAAGGATTACGAATGATTTAACGGAAAAGAATTTGACAATATTTGTATTATAGGCTAATAAAATCATTGTATAAAGGTATTTTTTTTGATTATTATTATCTATGAAATTAAGGCATAAATAGGGGAACCACTTGATAGATAAATAACTATCAATAGAAATAGATAACAACAATGGAAGGAATAAAAGGAGGAATTTTGCTGTAAATATTTAATTTATATATGAGACTCTAATTCTTAAATCAAAGTAATGACAAAACAGATGAGGAGAGAGAAGATGATAAAACTAATAGGAATTATAATAGTAGTTCTTGGCTTTGCTCTTAAGCTAGACCCTATTGGTACTGTGATTATTGCAATAGTTACCACAGGACTTGCAGCTGGTCAGGACATTGTGGGTATTATGGAATTACTAGGAAAGACATTTGTTGCTAATCGTTATATGTGTCTCTTTATTATAATACTACCAGCAGTAGGATTATTAGAAAGAAATGGACTAAGTATTGTGGCATCAAATGTCATAAGAAAAATCAAAAGTTCAACTCCTAGCAAGATAATAACTATTTATGGGCTTATGAGAACCTTCTTTGCAGCTTTAAATGTGAACTTTGGAGGAGTTGCTAGCTTTACAAAGCCAATAATATATCCTATGGCAGCAGCTTCTCTTGAAAATAGAGGTATAAGACTTAGTTCAAAAGATAGGGACTCATTAAAAGGATTATCAGCTGCGCAGGAGAACATATCTTGGTTTTTTGGACAAGTATTATTTGTTGCGGGACCAGGAGTTATATTAGTAAAAAGCTCATTAGATAATGCTGGCTTCAAGGTAGAACCTATAGAGGCTGTGAAAGCTGAGATACCAGTAATATTTCTAACTATTCTGGTGACAGCTATTTATATGTATATAGTAAGTAATAGAATAATTTCAAAGTATAATAGAGAAAGTTTATTACATAACAAAGCAGAGGCGGATGAGTAATGTCAGAAATTCTACTTGAAACAATCTATCATGTATGTGGCTTGATACTAATTTACATTTCAATAAAAACTCTTATGGATAAAGATCACTCTTCAAGAATTGGGACATTTATATTTTGGGCATGTCTTGGCACAGTTGTGGGATTTGGAAAATGGTTGCCTCCTGTTATTTCTGGAGCTCTCGTTATCCTTATGTGTGTCATGGTTATGCTTAAAAGAGTCAAGGCTGGCAATGTAGCAAAAACAGGAGAAAGCTATACTAAAAAAATTGCTGATGAAATAGGATATAGAATATTTATCCCTGCTATTGCCATAGGCCTAGTCACAATATGTGTTGCCATATTTACCAAACTTGGAGCTCTTGTAGGACTTGGTATAGGAACCTTTTTGTCTGCAATTATCACGGTTTTAATGACAGGAGACAAGACTATTTCATACCTAACTGAAGGTAGAAGGACAATTGAAACTGTTGGGCCAATTTCTATACTCACAATGCTTCTAGCTACTTTAGGAACTGTTTTTTCAACTATGGGAGTTGGAGATATAATAACAGAGGGGGCTACTAAAGTAATACCCCAGGGAAATATATTAATTGGTGTTATTGTATATGTAGTTGCCATGGCACTGTTCTCAATGCTAATGGGTAATGCCTTTGCGGCTTTTTCAGTGATTACTATAGGTATTGGGCTACCATTTGTTATTAAGCTTGGTTTAAATCCCAATGTTATAGGAATACTTGGTCTAACATCAGGCTTTTGTGGAACTCTTATGACACCTATGGCTGCAAATTATAATGTAGTTCCCGTAGCAATTTTGGAAATGAAGGATCGCTATGGTGTCATTAAAAAGCAAATACCAGTTGCCATTATTATGCTTTTGTTTCACATAATACTGATGAAAATAATGGGATAGGAGAATGATATTGATGAAAATACTTGTTACTGCATTTGATCCATTTGGAGGAGAAACTGTCAATCCTGCTTATGAGGCTGTTAAGATGCTAGAGGACAAAATAAAAGGTGCTGACATAGTGAAGTTAGAAATTCCAACAGTATTTGGTAAGTCTATAGAAAAGTTAGAGGAAGCATTAGAAAAGGAAAGGCCAGATGCCGTAATTTGTGTAGGACAAGCTGGTGGAAGGTCTGAAATTACAGTAGAACGGATAGCAATAAACATTGTCGATGCAAGAATTAAAGATAACGAAGGCAATATGCCAGAGGATGAAGCTGTTTATCAGGATGGGCCTGCTGCATATTTTTCAAATCTTCCAATAAAGCAAATGGTTAAAAGCATTAGAGAGAATGGAATACCAGCATCTGTATCTAATACAGCAGGTACCTTTGTATGTAACCATATTATGTACAGTCTTCTTTTTCTAAATGAGAGAAAGAATTTAAACATAAAGGGTGGGTTTATTCATGTTCCCTATATTCCAAAACAAACTGTAGATAAGAGGAATACTCCCTCTATGAGTATAGAGGATATAATAAAAGGAATTACCTATGCAATAGAGGCTTTAATCAGGAGCTTAGAATAAGTAGTTGAATTATTTCGACTCCCGTAATATAATTTATTTTATAGAGTAGTAAAAAAAATAAGGGGGAATTGACATGAGTAAAGAATTGAAAGCAAGAAAAGATGTAGATCAATTACTTACATGGGACTTAAGGGCAGTATTCAAGACTGAAGAAGAATTTGACTCAGCAGTAAAGAAAGCACAAAAGCTTACAGAAGAGGTTGAAAAGGAGTATAAAGGCAGACTAAGTTCAGCTATAGTAATAAATGGTTGTCTAGACAAAATGAAGGGTCTAATGCAAGAACTTCATCTAGCTGGTGCATATGCGCATCTTGCAGTAGCAGTAGACCAAACTAATAGTGACAATCAAGCAAGACAGATGAAGTTGTCAAATATAATGTCTAATCTAAATAGTAGACTAAGCTTTGTAAAAAGCGAGATTATTGAGGCTAAGGAAGAAGTTATCAAGGAAGCTATAGAACAATCTAAAGAGAATAGTGGTTATTTAAAGGATATTATTGAAGCTAAAAAACATGCTCTTCATCCTGAAGCTGAAAGAGTACTATCGGCACTATCTGGTACATTAAATTCTCCATATAACATATATAATAGAGCAAAGCTTGCAGACATGGATTTTGGAACATTTACTGTAGAAGGCAAAGATTACCCTCTAAGCTTTGTGTTATTTGAAAATGAATGGGAGTACGAAAATAATCATGATATAAGAAGAGCAGCTTTCAAAGCTTTTTCAGATAAACTAAATGAATACCAACATACTGTGGCAGCAACATATCAGGTTCAAGTGCAAAAAGAAAAAACTATGGCAAATCTAAGAGGCTTTGATTCAGTAATAGATAGCTTATTATTCCATCAAAAGGTAGATAGAGAATTATATGATAGGCAAATTGATTTAATCATGGAAAAATTAGCTCCTCATATGAGAAAGTATGCTAAGCTACTTCAAAAAATCAATAAAGTTGATGAAATGACTTTTGCTGATTTAAAGCTAGTAGTAGACCCTGATTTTGAGCCTGAAATAACAGTTGAAGAATCTAAGAAATATGTAGAGGAAGCACTATCTGTTCTTGGAGAAGATTATTTAGATATGGTTAAAAGGGCTTATAATGAGAGATGGATTGACTTTGTACAAAACAAAGGAAAATCCACAGGAGCATTTTGCTCTAGTCCTTATGGAAGCCACCCATTTATATTGATTTCATGGACTGAAAGAATGAGAGAGGTATTTGTGCTAGCACATGAGCTTGGTCATGCTGGACATTTTTATTTAGCTCATCAAAATCAAAATATTTTTGATACAAGACCATCTCAATACTTTATAGAATCACCATCTACTATGAATGAAATGCTCATGGCAAATTATTTAATGAAAAATAGTGATGACTTGAGATTTAAGAGATGGGTATTGTCATCTATGATTAGTCGTACCTACTATCATAACTTTGTAACTCACCTGTTAGAGGCTGCTTATCAAAGAGAAGTCTATAAAATTATTGATGAAGGTGGCAGTGTACAGGCTCCTAAACTTAGTGCATTAAAGAAAGATGTCTTAGAAAAGTTCTGGGGAGATACTGTAAAGATAACAGATGGGGCAGAGCTTACTTGGATGAGACAGCCACATTATTATATGGGATTATATCCATATACATATAGTGCTGGGTTGACTATAGCCACTGAAGTAAGCAAGAGAATTTTAGCTGAAGGGCAGCCTGCATTAGATGATTGGAAGGAAGTACTAAAGGCTGGAGGAACTAAGACACCAGTAGAACTTGCTAAAATGGCAGGAGTTGATATAACAACAGAAAAACCATTATTAAATACTATAGAGCATATAGGAAATATTATAGATGAAATAGTAAAATTAACAGAAGAGATAGATGGCATAAGGCTATAAAATAAAGATTTAGCTTTAATTAACCAAGTAAACCTAGGCAGTATTATGATAAAAAAGATGATGCCCTTAAAGATGGCTTTCTAAGACGTTTTAAGGGCCTTCTTTTTTTGATTTTATTTTCGGCAAAATGCACAAACCATCGTTGATTTTTTGTCAAATCACATATAGTAAACACTTGAAAAAATGTCATTATTTTGTCAAATGATAAGAAAATCCTTAAAAGGCTGTAGTATTGTTCAAATATATGAAGGAGTGATATGTGATGAATTTTGAATTAACTTTCAAACCTATGTATATTGGTAGAATGGCTTGTGATTATTATGGGTCAAGAGCTAAGGGAGGCTTTGGTATTGTAATAACTGAAATTGCTCCATCTTCTATCCCTTCTGTAGTTTATAGAGAGCCTGTGAACGAATATACAACTGAGCAAGTACACGAATTAGTTAATTCTTATATTGATTCAGCAGTAAGGTGTAAGCAAGCTGGATTTGACGGCGTTGAATTCCATAGTGCCCATGGTTATATGGGACTACAGTTCATGAGTCCAAGAACAAATAAAAGAATTGATGAGTTTGGCGGAGGAATTTCAGGAAGAGCTGGCGGTATTGAAGAGGAAGAAGCTATTGTTTTTGTTAGATTATTTGAGTCATACGGAGCTGATGCCTTAAATGTTTCTGCTGGTACTTATGCTTCATGGGATGTGATTGTACCACCAACAGCTTGGCAACAAGGCTGGAACTAGCGTTTTTCTAGAAGAGTAAAGGAAACTGTTAACATTCCTCTTATGCTGGCAGGTAGATTCCCAGACCCATTTATAATTGAACAATTTATTGAAAGAGAGGGTACAGACTTTGTTTGCTTAGGACGTCAATCCATAGCAGATCCAGAGTTTCCAAATGCCATGCCTCAAAGTTCTTATCCTTAAGAAAAACAGTGATATGACCTAAACCAGACCATCTTTTTCGAAGAAGGGCTCATATCTTGTACCAGGCTTATCCATAGTCATATGGAACTTTTTATAGACCTCAAGTAAGTTAGGAATTTGTTTAGCCAATGTGAATGCTACTCCCTTCTATATTGATTTAAGTGTGGAAACTTTGCTCTTTTACTAGCTTAACTGATAGGATATCATATTATTAAGCGTGAAAACAATTCTAGTAAGCCAAGGGAAAAACTTGCTTTTTTCTGGAAAATTTTAAAAGTAAGTGTTTGCTATAGATGCAGTCAACCTTAAAGTCATCTAGGTAATATTTTTGCTTAATAAAAGTCCATGTGTTTTATATTGAATATTTTTTTGTCTTTTGCAGATTATATACACAGGAGGTGTTTTCATGTCACAATTAACTCAAAAAGAAAGATATTTACTGGAGGACCAAAAAAGTCAAGAAGAAATATGTGTTAAAAAGTACAATAACTATGCACAACAAGCTGAGTGTCCACATCTAAAGCAACTATGCAAACAACTAGGTCAGCAGGAGCAACAACATCTAAATACTATTAATCAAATACTAAGTGGGCAAGTTCCAAATATGGGACAGCAGCAAAGTGGCCAACAAAATCAGCAGAATCAACAACAAGGAAGTCAAGCTACAAATATGCAAGGACAAACAGGAATGACAAACCAACAGGATGCTGACTTATGTACAGACCTTCTATCAACAGAAAAATATGTATCTGGAACATATGATACAGCAATATTTGAATTCAGAGATGCAAATATTCGTCAAGCTCTAAACCATATCCAAAAAGAAGAGCAACAACACGGTGAGCAAATCTTTAACTACATGCAAAGTAAAGGTATGTATAATCTTAAGTAATGGTAAATAGAGAATAACATCTAGTACATTAATTAGTGATGAACTAGGTGTTATTTTTTTATTTGGAAGGAAACTTGAGTCCCGTGTAGAATAATATTATATAAAATGTAGAGTAGACTAGTTGTTCTATTGGGGGAATATAAATGAGAAAGGTTCTATACCTGAGCCTAGTAGTAATAATGATTGTTGGAGCTTCTATTACTAATATTAGTCTAGCAAATCCAGATTCGGCTGATGTGGATAAAACTATATTAGAGGTTCAAGAAAGCCTAACTAGCATTTCTGTAGAGGAACAGGAAGTCCTTGAAAGGCTTTTTATTCTATCACAAGAAATTGAGGAAATGGATAATCAAAATTTACAGATTACAAAAGAAATGGAGGATTTAAAAGAGGAAGTAGAAAACATAGAGAAAATGATTGAAATAGAGACTATTTCCTATTATGAAAATCTAGATATGATGGAAGATGTACTTAAAGCCTATCAGAGAAGTGGTCCAGGTTCTTTTTTAGAGCTTATACTGGGTTCAGATAGCCTAAAGGTTTTATTGCAAAGACTCAATGCTTTAAGTAACATAACTAGAAACACTAATAATCTTTTAGAATCTTTAGATGAAAGCAAGACTAAATTAGATATAGAAAAGAATAAATCAAAAGAAAGACTTTTAGCTTTTGAAGAGCAGCAGAAAAAACTAGAAGAAATTCTTGAGAAAAATATTAACCTCAAGGAAGAGCTTGAGGTTTATCTAGACTCTTTAAAAGGAGAAAGAAATAAATATGAGAATTATTTGGCAGAAATAGAACAGTATTGGATACAACTTAGACCCCTATTTTCAGAAACCATTAGTATCTTTTCAAGTATGCTCTATGATACAAATCTGCCACCTGAAGCCATAAAAGTTGAATTATCACTACTAAGAATTAAAGGAATAATCGAGGAGAAAATGTTTAGAGAGATCATCTCTAATCAATCCTTCCCGACAAAGATTGAAGTTGAATTTTCTCCTGATAAATTAGAAATTATTATGCCTGACATAGATTTGTATCTTGCTGGAAGTTTTGAGATTGTAGACAATAAGAGACTTTTGTTTTTAGTAAATGAAGGTAGTTTTTATGGTCTGCCTTTAGAAAAAAACAGAATAGAAGACCTATTTAGCGAAGGTAATATAGAGATTGACTTAGGACAATTTCTAGGAAAAAACAAGTTAAAGGCTATTAAGATTAATGAAGACAACATAGAAATTCAAATAACTCCTGTATTCTTTTAAAAGGCAAAGAAAGATTTGATTAATTACTTTTAGATTGAAGCCTTTAATAATAACTTTTAGGGGGACGCTTATGATTGATGCAAAAGACTTATGTTTGCAGTACGCCGATGGGACATTGGCACTACAAAACATTAATATACACATCGAACCTGGTGAAGTAGTATTTATTATTGGACCTAGCGGTTCTGGGAAAACAAGCTTATTGAAGCTTCTATTGGGTATGGAATACCCTACATCTGGACATTTAGCAGTTTTAGGGCAACCAATAAAGAGAGAAAAAAACTCTGAAATTAGGCGAATGCGAATGACTATTGGGCCTATTTTTCAAGACTTTAGATTGCTCCAAGGTAGGACAGTGCTAGAAAATGTTCTTTTAGGTATGCGTTTTCTCGAATTTAGTAAAAATGAAATGCGAATTAATGCCAGAGATGCCATTGAAAGAGTAGGATTATCACATAAGATAAATACTTCTGTAGATAATCTTTCTTGGGGAGAACGACAAAGAGTAGCTATTGCTAGAGCAGTAGCTAGAAAACCTAAGTTAATCATTGCAGATGAGCCTACAGGTAATTTAGATAAGGATAATGCATTGAATATTCTAGAGTTACTAACTTCATTTAAAGATGATCATACTACAGTAATCATTACTACTCATGCTACCCACTTAATTGAGAATATGGATAGAGATATGTTAATTCAAATAGACAAAGGAAATATAGAATGGGGAAGGTTGAATCATGAAGAATATTTTTAAAAACATAGAATATTTCCTAAAAGAAACAGGGACTATTTTGAGATTGAACTTTCTTTCAAATATATTTTCTATCCTTAGTATGGCTTTAATATTTTGTATGCTTTCAATGGTGATTTCAGGGGTTTGGATTAGCAATCAAATGGTTGAGTTAATTGAAGGAGAGGCAGAAATAAACGTCTTCTATGATGAGAGTTTTGAAGATAGCAAGGTTAGTGGTATTTTAAATGAAATCAAAGCAATAAATGGTGTCCGACAAGCATTAATTATTGATAAAGACAAGGCCTATGATAGAATGATGGGAATCATGGGTAAGGATGCAGGCATATTAGAATTTTTTGAGGAGAACCCTTTTAGCGCTTTTATAGAGGTGAAAATTGAACTAGAGGAAATGGATTTAATAGTTGAAAGAATGGAAAAAATAAAAGATATTGATTATATTAGAGACAATCAAAGTGTACTAAACAGACTTAGAAGTATTTCAAACATTATAAGGGTTTTAGGAATTATAATTATTACTGGAGTGGGTATATCTACATTAGTCATAACATCACATATTATTAGGCAGGGCATATATAGTAACAAGGAACAGATTAATACGTTAAAGCTTTTAGGTGCTCCAAAGTATTTTATAGTGCTACCATTTTTTCTAGAAGGTATATTTTTAACATTGATAGCAGGGATTTTTGCAGCAACCATGGGGAACCTAGCGCTTTGGTATATTTATGTCCAAACTACTGGACCATTGCCCTTTATTCCACTTCCACCTTTAGAGAACTTAATTTACGGAAATACTATCCTTACATTATGCACAAGTATTGTTCTGGGTATTTGTGGTAGTTTATTTGGTTTTGCATCTACAAATAAAAACTAATAAAATTGTATGATTTGCTATTGAATGCAATGGGGAGATAAAGCATGAGAAGAAAAAGAAAATTTAATAGTATATGGTTACTCTTATTGCTGCCCTTTGGGTATACCTTAGTATATTTTTCACAGAAAAACCCCAATCAAGTTGAAAAGCTATACTCTAGTGGAGTATATAAGTACATAGGAACAGCCATCAGTGTGGTGACTGGTATTTTTCCTTTTTCAATTGGCGAGCTTTTAGTTATACTGTCTTTATTATTCATTATTATATTAATAATATGGGTTCTCTATAAAGCTATAAGAGGAGAAATAGAATATAAAAGAATATTGGTCTATATCGGGAGAGTACTTGTTGTGTTCAGTATTTTATATTTTGCATTTAATATTTTATGGGGATTAAACTATTATCGCCTACCATTTTCAAAGTTAGCAAACATAGATACTAGACCGGCTAATGTACAGGAACTAGTAGCCTTATGCGATCACTTGATTTATGAAGCTAATGAGTTGCGAAGAGAAATAGAATCAAATAAAGGCAATAAACCTGTGGAGTATAACTATAAATATATACTTGAAAATGCTTATAGGGGCTATGAAATAGCTGAGAGTACTTATCCCGAGTTAGGAGGTAGGTATGGCAGACCTAAGGGTGTTATATTCTCTAAGGCCATGTCTTATATGGGAATAACAGGAATCTACTTTCCTTTTACAGGAGAGGCAAATGTAAATATGGATACTCCTTATGTATCACTTCCAGCAACAGTTACCCATGAAATGGCACATCAGAGAGGGTTTGCAAGAGAGGATGAGGCCAATTTCATAGCATATATAACATGTAAGGCTCATCCAGATTTAGATTTTCAATACTCTGGTTATGTTCTTGCTCTAACTCATTCTATGAATTCCTTATATGCAAATGATAGAGAGCAATACGTACAACTAAGTAGAAAATATAGTAATGAAGTAAAAAATGATTTTATTGAAATAAGTAGACATTGGGCAAAATATGAAGGATCTCTAGAGAAGGCTTCTAATAAAATAAATAATGCTTATTTAAAATCCAACAATCAAAAAGATGGTGTGAGAAGTTACGGGAGAATGGTAGATTTACTAATTGCAGAGTATAGAATGAAAAACAAATAAAGTGTATAAATAGCTTGGGTCTATTACCGAGGCCACTGAATGACAATTAAGCCTTTTCAGTGGTATCCTATAGCCTAGGTTATTTTTATTTTTTGGAATTTAGGAATAAGATGAGTAAAATTGGCTTTTTTGATAATAATAAGTATAAGTGATGAGAGAAGGTGATAACAATGGAAGAAAACTTAGCACTTTCAAAAAAATTAGATGATAATGTTGAATTGTTTAAGAAAATATTTAAAAATCATGAGGATATTAATTATAGAATTCTTGAAAATATATACAACAAAAAAATAAGAATTTGTCTAATTTCCGTAGATAGTATGATAGATAAAGTGCTGGTAAATGATAATATACTTAAACCAATTATACTTACAAAGATTGAAGATTTAAATTTTTCTAAAAATAACTTAGATAGAATAGCAAACTCTGTCACCTTGACTAATGAAATAAAACGAACTTCTAATATTGATGAACTTGTATCTTCACTGCTATACGGAGATGCCATTTTAATGTTTGATGGCATAGATGAGGCCACATTAATAGGCAGTAGGCACTTGGAAACCAGAAATATAACATTGCCATCATCAGAGAGAACAATCAATGGGCCTAAGGAAGGCTTTGTTGAATTGATATCTGTAAACATTTCATTAATCAGAAGAAGGATAAGAAGTTCCAATTTAGTATTTAAATTTAAGGAAATCGGTACTGAATCTAAAACTATTATTTCCTATTGTTATATTGAAGGTATAGTAAATAATAAAGTAGTTACAGAGCTTGAAAACAGGTTAAGTAAGATTAAAGACATAGATGCTATTTTTTCAACCGAGCATATAATCGAGCTCATTAGTGATGAGCCATATTCTCCTTTTGATACAACAGGAACAACAGAAAGGCCAGATGCAGTAGTAGGTAAGCTATTAGAAGGAAGAGTAGCCATATTAGTGGACGGTTGTCCAACTGTTGTTACAATTCCTTTTGTATTTCAGGAATATTTTCAAGCTAGCGAAGACTATTATATAAATTACTATTTTGCATCTATTAATAGATTTATTAGATATGTTTGTTTTTTTCTTACAATAAGCACACCTGCATTGTATATATCATTAGTCACATTCCATAGGGAAATGATACCTACTCCCTTATTACTTAGTATAATATCTGCTAGGCAAGGAGTCCCTTTACCTTCAATTTTAGAAACTCTATTACTATTGTTTGTATTCGAGATTCTAAGAGAAGCAGGAGTTCGATTTCCAGAACAGGTTGGCTCAGCAGTAGGTATTGTGGGTGCATTAATAATTGGTGAGGCTGCAGTTACAGCTAGGTTAGTAAGTGCACCAATAGTTATAGTGGTAGCACTTACAGCAATTTCTGGTTTTTTAGTTTTTTCTTTACAGGCAGCAATAATTATTATTAGAGTAACTCTTCTAATAATGGTGGGCTTCTTAGGTGTGTATGGTTATATTTTTGGAATGATTATTGTGGCATTGCACCTAATGTCACTTAGATCCTTTGGAGTACCTTATATGCTCAATATGACTTCTCTTAGAAGTCAAGATTTGAAAGATACCATAATTAGGGCACCTTGGCCATCTATGAGATTACGTCCTAAGATTATCGGAAAAAATAATCCTGTAAGGAAAAAAACTAATTATAAATAGGGATAAGTGAGTTATTATACCTAGGAAAAGAAGGGGAGAAGAATTGTTATGAAATATATTAGGGTTTTTTTAAAATTAATTATAATAATAAATCTCCTAATGATATTAATAGGTTGTTGGAACTATAGTGAAGCAGATGACGAATTTATTGTAACTGCTGTAGCAATAGATAAGGCTGAAGAGGGTTACATAGTTACTGTAGAAGTTACCTACCCTAAAAAAGGTAGTGGATCTGGGTTGGATAATGAATATTTTTCTGAGCAAGGAAGAACAATTTTTGAAGCTATTAGAAAAACTATACTGCAAACAGGAAGGAAGATGTATTGGGGTCATGCTAAGGTGGTTATTATTAGCAGAGATATTGCTGAAGAAGGGATATTGTCTGTAATTGAATTTTTAATTAGGGATACAGATGTCAGAAATAAGATGTGGCTTATTATATCTACGGATGAAACTGCCTCAGTATTATTTAAAGTAGAAGATGAAGTACATAATTCTATTGGTTTCCACTTTGATGATATTCTAAGAAATCAAGAAAAAGTTGGAATGGGTTATGGAGGAGATTTGTTAGATACGTTGGCTTGCCTGAGTTCAGAAGGGGTCACACCAAAAGTAGCTACTGCAAGCAATATTAAAACTATTGGAGGTGTTGTTCCTAGGGTGGAAGGGATGGCTATCTTCAATAGGGATAAAATGATTGGGCGGATAGACGGTTTAGATGTAAAAACATTTCTGTTAATTATTAACAAATTTAAGGGAGGAGAATATAAAGTATTAAACCTAGGGAACACAGATTTTTCTCTGGAAATATTGGAGAGCAAAACGAAACTTAAACCAATAATAGAAGATGGGAATATTATTATGGAGATAGATATAAAGATGGATATGTGGATTGTAGAAGGAGAAGGAAATTTTATGAGCAGTGAAAGCTTAGTTGAAATAAGAAAGAAAATGGAAAAGAATATAACTAGTGATATAGAGAGGGTAGTTAAGAAAGTTCAGTCTGAATATAACTCTGATATATTTGGATTTGGGAGAGCAATATATAAACATAAGCCGAATGTATGGAAGGATGTTAGTAGTGACTGGGATAGAGAATTTAGCAAGGTAAAAGTTCAAGCAAATGTAGAAATAACTATAAAAGGAACTGGACTTTTAGAAAAACCAATAAGGACTAAGAATTAATATGGAGGCTATATTTATTGTGATCTTGCACGCTACCGTAGTAATATTTGATATGATACCCTTGATTAAGAGTGGCAAAAAGAAAGAGGTAATCTTGTATGCGTCAATAATTATGATATCCTTGGTCTTAGGTTTTTTATATGCATTAGGAATAGACATACCAAGTCCAGTTCCATACTTTGAAAAACTTGTTATGCTTATAAAGTAAAGGAGTCTTATAGTGAAAAAAGAAGTAATTACACAAAAACAGGGAATTTTCTTAATAATAATTTATTCCATAGGGACCTCTATAGTAATAGTAACAGGAGTATCTGCAAAAATCGATTTATGGGTTTCTATAATAATTGCGACAATAATAATTATACCTATGGGTTTAATTTATGCTAAGTTAAATAGTATTCTTCCTGAAAAAGACCTGTGTGATATTTTGGAGTTTTCATGGGGAAAGGTTTTAGGAAAGATTATGATTTCTCTATATTTATTATATATAATTAATACCTCTTTTTTTGTACTGAGAGATATTGCTGAGTTTTTTAGATTAACTGTAGGATCTGAAACTCCAATGATTGTTCCAGCCATGACATTAATGTTTGTATCAGCATTTGCAGTAAAAAACGGAATAGAAGTTCTGGCTAGATTTGTAAGCTTTATTTTTATTCCAGTAGTACTTTTTATTATTTTGGATAATACTTTATTATTGCCTAATGTTGATATAGAGAACTTTAAACCTTTTATGTACTATGGATGGAAACCTGTTATTAAAGGTGTTTTTAATACCATCGCTTTTCCAATTGGTGAAATAGTTGCATTTACTGCAATATTTCACACATTAAAAGATAAGAAAGTAGCTAAAGGAACCTATATTAAAGGTATATTAGCTACTGGTATCATTTTATTAATATCATCATTAATTTCTGTACTAGTTATTGGTCCTGAGGTTGCTGACATTTATTATTTCCCTGCATATATAGCTACAACCAGGATAAGTATAGGGAACTATCTACAAAGTGTAGAGGTTATTTTAGCCTTTTTGTTCACTATTGGATGTTTTGTTAAGTTTTCAATACTTTTCCTATGCGCATCAAATCTTCTGACTAAGCTTTTGGCATTTGATGACTATAGATTTATAGTACTACCAACCGGACTCTTGATTTTAAGCGTTGCCAGAATACTTTTTAAAAGCACAAGTGAATTTTATTATTTCACAGCAACAATTTGGCCTTATTACGCCATACCATTTCAGATAGTATTTCCAATAATAACTTTAGTTTTAGCAGAAACTAAATTAAGGAAAAAAAAGAACCAAAATTAGCAATACATTATTGATAGTTTTAATTCAGCAAATTATTTTGCAAACTATTATAGAACTTTTAAGCAGTATTACTTCTTAAGGTTCTGATACCATATAGTGATAAATATATTTTTACATTTGTTATCTTGGTCACCAGATAAGGCTATCTATTACTCATACAATAATTTATGGTTGCTTGATTTCAGTGTTCCCAGTAATAGAGCTGTTTTCTTCTATTGAAGAACTATCTTTATATCCATTATTAGCATAATATAGATTTCCTTCTAATTTAGTATCTATTAATTGGAAGCCGTTGGCTTCTACATAAATATCGCCTATAAAGGTTCCATTTTGAATTTTAGTATTCTCGCTTTTCACTATTAATCTTGGAGCTGTCAAGGTATATCTAGCAGTAACATTTCTATTTTCGTCTTGTTCATAAAGAGCTATTTTACGAGCTGGTTGATCATTGTTGATAAATTCGCCATCTAATACAATATCCTCATTAATGGTTAAATCGTTTGATACTATAATGATCCAAGTACCATCACTTCCTGCTGCATTTAGAAAAGCTTCAGCATTGTTAGCTTGTGAAGGTGTTGTAACCAAATCTGGTTGAATATCATCTTCCTCCTGTTGATTTTCTTGTTGCTGGTCTTGAGGTACATTTGAATTCTCATTTGGACTACAGCCTGACAATATTAGAATTCCCAACATAAGTATTATTAGAATCGTTTTGCACTTCATAAAAATTCTCCTTTTTCATATATTTTCAAAGATTATTGTATGCAGAAATAGGTGTTTTATACAAAACAAACAAAATGTCCACTTAAATTGGCCTTTGCGAAAAAGGTATAACAAAGAATTATTATCTTTCTTAAAAAACTATTCCAAATTTTCTAAAAATTTAATATAATATGTTTAGAGTCTCAAAATAATTTGTGGGGGTGCTTTTTATATGGAAAATTTAAGACTTGATGATTTTACTAAGTATAAGTTTTTATCTGGTATTAAAGCTTCACCGGATGGACAATACCTGGGCTTTGTTTGTCATCATATGAATGTAGAAGAGGACAAGTATCTATCAAATATCTATATTCATGATATAAAAGAGGAAAGTTATTTTAAGTTAACTTCTTTAGATGAAGAAAGAACCTTTGTATGGAAGGATAAAACCACGCTTTTAATTCCTGCAATGCGTAATAAAAAAGACAAAGATAGAAAAGAAAAAGGTGAACAATTAACTTCATATTATGAAATAAGCCTAAAGGGTGGAGAAGCGAATAAAGTTTTTGAAATTCCGCTAAACGTGACTAGCTTAGAAATTTTAGATGAAGACCGTCTATTGCTTACAGCTGTATATGATCATAATTATCCTAAACTAGATGGATTAACAAATGAAGAAAAGGAAAAGGAATTTAAGAAATTAAAAGAGAATAAGGACTATGAAGTTTTAGATGAGATTCCCTTCTGGTTAAATGGTCAGGGCTTTACAAACAAGAAAAGAAATAGATTATATATCTATAATATAAAAGAGAACAAGGCTACTGCCATAACAGGTGAGTACACAGATACAAACAGCTATAAGCTAAATAAGGAAAAAACTAAGGTCATTGTAATTGGTTCTACATATACAGACAAAATGGAACTGAAATCAGATATATATATTTATGATATTGAAAATAGTAATCTAAAAAACATTTCTATGGAAATGCCTTTTAGATACTCATCAGGGAACTTCCTAGGAGACAAAATTATATTTACAGGTCATGATAGTAAATCCTATGGTTCTAATGAAAATCCGAACTTTTTCTCAATGAATCTAGATGGTTCAAATATTGAGAAAATTTCTAGGAATTTTGACTTTAGTATTTGGAGTTCAGTAGGCTCCGATTGCAGATATGGCGGAAGTCAATCTATGAAGGTTGATGGAGAGTATCTATATTTTGTCACTACTGAATGGAGCAATTCCTATATAAATCGAATAGATGTAGATGGAAACATAATGAAATTGTCTACAGGTCAGGGTTCTATTGATGGCTTTGATGTCTTAGATGATAGAGTTCATTTCATAGGATTAAGAGGGGAAAAACTTCAAGAACTATATTCATTAGATGGTGAACATGAAACTCAGCTAACACATTTTAATGACTGGGTACTAGAGGATAAGAAATTATCATCTCCAGAGAGACTAACATTTACAGTAGGAGATAAGATTACTATTGAAGGTTGGGTATTAAAACCTGTAGATTATAAAGAAGGAGAAAAATATCCTGCAATATTAGATATTCATGGCGGACCTAAAACTGTTTTTGGAGAAGTCTTTTATCATGAAATGCAATACTGGGCTAATGAAGGATATGTAGTGTTATTCTGTAATCCAAGAGGTAGTGATGGTAGAGGCAATGCATTTGCAGATATTCGTGGTAAATATGGCACTATAGACTACGACGATATAATGAAATTTACTGATTTGGTGCTAGAAAAATATCCTTGTATAGATGAAACTAGAGTTGGGGTAACTGGCGGGTCCTATGGTGGATTTATGACAAACTGGATTATAGGACATACAAATAGATTCAAGGCAGCAGCTTCCCAAAGAAGTATATCAAACTGGATTTCTAAATTTGGAACCACTGATATAGGATATTACTTTGTAGATGATCAAAATGCAGCTACTCCTTGGTCTGATTATGAAAAGCTATGGTTCCATTCTCCAATGAAGTATGCAGATAAGGTGACTACACCAACATTGTTTATACACTCAGAAGAGGATTATCGTTGTTGGCTGCCAGAAGGAATTCAAATGTTTACTTCATTAAAGTACCATGGTGTTGAGTCTAGACTTTGTATGTTTAGAGGAGAAAACCATGAGCTAAGTAGATCAGGCAAGCCAAAGCATAGGATTAGAAGATTAGAGGAAATTACAAATTGGTTTAATAAATATTTAAAACAATAGTGATAGATAGCCTTTTTCTCCATATTGTGGTAATGTTATATTAAGCTATCTAACTATTTATAGAGGAGGAGTTTTAGTGATTAAGTTCAAGGATTATGAATACCTTAGACCTGATTTAGATAAGGTTGCAGAGCAATTTGAGGGTCTTTTGTCCAGGTTTGAAAATGCAAAATCATTTGATGAGCAAAATAAGATAATGGCAGATATAAATAAGATTCGCTCTAATGTAGATACTATGGGTAATTTAGTCTATGTTAGGCACTCTATTAACACTGAAGATGAATTCTATGCAAAGGAGAAGGATTTTTTAGATGAAAATATGCCTAAGTATCAAAATATTGAATCTAAGTTTTATAAAATATTAGTTCAATCGAAGTTTAGACAGGATTTAGAGAGAATTTGGGGTAAGCAAATATTTACACTAGCAGAACTACAACTAAAAACATTTTCTGAAGAGATAATGGAAGATTTAATAAAGGAAAACAAATTAGTAACTGAGTACGATAAGCTTAAAGCATCAGCTAAAATCGATTTTGAAGGGGAAGTAAGAAACCTTAGTCAAATGGGACCCTTTATGGAATCAAAAGATAGGGCTATGAGAAAAAGAGCTTATGAAACTTATATTAATTTCTTTATTGAAAACGAATCAAAATTTGATGAGATATATGACAACCTCGTTAAAGTAAGGACTACTATGGCTAAAAAACTAGGATTTGAAAATTATGTAGCTATGGGCTATGCTCGTATGTCTAGATCAGATTATGATGCTGTAAGGGTAGCTAACTATAGAAAACAGGTTTATGAAGATCTAGTGCCAGTTGTGGCCGAATTAAAGGATAGACAAAGACAAAGACTTGGGCTAGATGATCTTAAATACTATGATGAGCCATTAGAATATATTACTGGCAATGCTACACCTAAGGGAGAACCTGAATGGATTATTGAAAATGGTAGAAAAATGTATAAAGAGTTATCAAAAGAAACGGATGAGTTCTTTACTTTTATGGTTGAACGAGAGCTACTAGACCTAGTGAGCAAAAAGGGAAAAATGGGTGGGGGATATTGTACATATATTTCTGATTATAAATCTCCATTTATATTCTCGAATTTTAATGGAACAAGTGGAGATGTGGATGTCCTAACTCATGAGGCAGGTCATGCTTTTCAGTCCTATTTAAGTAGAGACTACCAAGTTCCTGAATATGGATTTCCAACTCTAGAAGCAGCTGAGATTCACTCTATGAGTATGGAATTTATCACATGGCCTTGGATGGAGCTATTCTTTAAGGAAGAAGTAGATAAATATAAATTCAGCCATTTAAGTGGAGCGATAAATTTTATACCTTATGGTGTTACTGTGGACGAGTTTCAGCATTTTGTATATGAAAATCCAGAAGCAACACCAAGGGAAAGAAAGGCTAAGTGGAGAGAAATAGAGCGTAAGTATTTACCATTTAGAGACTATGAAGATAATGACTTGTTAAACAGAGGAGGATATTGGTTTAGACAAAGCCATATATTTGGTTCTCCATTTTATTATATTGATTACACCCTAGCTCAAGTATGTGCTTTCCAATTCTGGATTAAAATAAATCAAGATAAAGAAAAAGCTTGGGAAGATTATATTAGACTATGTAAGGCAGGTGGAAGCAAGTCATTCCTAGAATTAGTGGAGCTAGCAAACCTAGACAATCCATTTGTAGATGGCACTATAAAGAAGGTAGTTGGACCAATAAAAGAATGGTTAGATAGAGTAGACGACAGTAATTTCTAATTGAAATAGACTGGAAGAGTGTGGGGGTAAGGCTATTATAATTTTATAACTATAAAACAAGTTATAAAATTATAATAGCCTTACCCCCTAATACTTATAATATGTTTTTTAGCAGAACAGTAACTGAAATTAAAGAAAGAAGAGTAGTCATAGATACTATAACACCAGCATAATCTTTTTCTTTATCAAATTTTTTTGCTAATATTGAAGTCATGGCAGATGCTGGCATGGCAGTCATTATAATAACAGTATTTATAGCTTTGGATGGTTCTCCTAATAATAATGAAATTAGGTAAATAATAATTGGAATAATTATCAGTTTAGTAGTTATTCCATAATATAATATCCAATCTCCCGCATATTCCTTTATTTTTACATCCGACAATATAACCCCAATAATAATCATTTTATGCCTGATTAGCTTTTTTGTTACGAATCTAAGAAAGATAAGGGGGTATATTATTGTAATATAAGTACAGTATTTTGCTTCTTTGCTATTTTATAGTAATATATAAATTATTTTAAAGAACTATTGACATTAACGTTACGTAATAGTTTATATTAATGTTGTAAGGAGGTAGTAGGTAATGGAATATACAGTTCAAAAACTTGGTAACTTAGCAGGAATTAGTACAAGAACTCTTAGATATTATGATGAGATAGGAATTCTTAAGCCGGCAAGAATCAACTCATCTGGGTATCGTATTTATGGCGTGGCTCAGGTTGATAGACTACAGCAAATATTGTTTTATAGGGAATTAGACATAAGTTTGGAAGAAATAAAGGATATATTAACTTCACCCTCATTTGATAGGGTAAATGCACTGAAGGAACATCGCCAAAAACTCCTTGCGAAAAGAGAACAAATAGATTTATTAATAGGTAACGTAGATAGGTCTATTGCAGTAACAGAGGGGAGGATTAAAATGAGTGATAAAGAAAAATTTGAAGGATTTAAGCAAAGGCTGATTGATGAAAATGAAAAAAGGTTTGGTAAAGAAGTTAGAGAAAAGTACGGAGATGAACAGATTAATAAGTCAAATAAAATGCTTAATGATATGACAGAGGAACAATACTCAGAATTTGAAAGACACAGTACACATGTTCTGGAAACACTTAAGGCTGCGATTGCAACAGGTAATCCTGCAGGTGAACTAGCACAAAAGGCTGCTGACTTGCATAGACAATGGCTTAGCTTCACTTGGAGTGACTACTCTAAGGAAGCACATGCAAATCTAGCTCAGATGTATGTAGTTGATGAAAGATTCAAGGCTTATTATGATAAAGTTGAGGATGGATTGGCAGAATTTTTAAGAGATGCAATTTTCATATACACAGGAATAAAAGAATAATATACCATTTTTTTATTACGTAAATTCTAGAAACAAGGCAAAGGTCTGATTTCGATAATCTATCTAAATCAGACCTTTCTCCTTGTCCCACCCCTTGCCTTTACTAGAAGAAGTTAATATAATAAAGAATTAGGTAGCTAAATCAAAAGGAGGGGTGTAATTGAGAGATAAGAATGAGACGATCTTTACTAAGAACTATATGGTAATGCTATTAGGATTATTTAGTTGTTTTCTATGGGGAAGCGCTTTTCCGTCTGTAAAGATAGGATATGAACTCTTTTCTGTCAATGCTTCTAATAGCTTTGAAAAAATTGTTTTTGCAGGTTATAGGTTCTTTATATCTTCCATGATGATATTCATATTTTGCTTAATAACAAGAAGAACTTTGAAAATTAATAAAGAAGATATTTCAAAGGTTGGTTTTTTAGGGTTTATACAAACTACAATACAGTATATATTTTTCTATATAGGGCTCTCTAATACAAGTGGAACAAAAGGTTCGATACTAGCTGCTACAACTACTTTTTTTAGTGTGCTATTAGCTCATTTTTTTTACAAGGAAGATAAATTAAGCATTAAACGAGTCGGTGGAGTTTTGCTAGGATTTTTAGGAGTCGCAATTGTAAATTTAAAGGGCGGTGGACTTCAAGGGGGCTTGAATTTTACTGGAGATGGTTTTATTATAATTTCTGGTTTAATTGGTGCGTTGTCAGGTATATACACGAAGAAAATCGCAAAAAACATATCGCCCTTTGCAGTATCTGGCTATCAATTATTTATTGGCTCAATACTTCTAATATTTGTAGGTATACTTGGTGGTGGAAAAAATATAGATTTCACATTTAATGGTATGATATTGCTCTTATACTTGGGCTTCATCTCTGCAGCTGCATTTACCTTATGGACAATTTTATTAAAGTATAATAGCGTAGGAAAGGTGACTATTTACAAGTTTTCTGTGCCCTTATTTGGAGTGTTTCTTTCATATTTTTTCTTAGGAGAAAGGCTTTTGGGATTAAATATTATATTAGGGATTGTATTTGTTTCATCAGGAATAATAATAATTAACAGAGAACAAAAGATTTAGGGATAAGAATGATTAGACAAGGTATATTATAGAAATCTTTATTCAAAATAGACTGTAGTATGAGTTACAGTCTATTTTATTGTGCATAGGGCATATTGGATGTGATATAATAAAATTATAGATTAGCACATAAAGAAAGGAAGATGAAAAATGCTAAGAATAGAGAAGCTCTCGAAGGCATATAGGGGTGGAAAGAAAGCTGTTGACAACTTAAGCTTAGAAATCAAAAAAGGAGACATTTACGGGTTTATTGGGCATAATGGCGCTGGCAAAACCACAACAATTAAGAGTATTACAGGAATACTTGATTTTGATGAAGGAGATATATTTATTGATGGAATGTCTATAAAAGACAAGCCTATAGAATGTAAAAAAGTAATGGCTTACATCCCGGATAATCCAGATTTGTATGAAAATATGACTGGCATACAGTATCTTAACTTCATTGCAGACATATTTGGTGTTCCTAAAGAAGTTCGCGAAAGAGATATTGATAAGTATTCTAATGCATTTGAGTTAACAAAAAACCTTGGTGATTTAGTATCATCATATTCACACGGGATGAAACAAAAGCTTGCAATAATATCTGCTCTTATTCACCAGCCAAAGCTTTTGATTTTAGATGAGCCATTTGTAGGTTTGGACCCAAAAGCATCTCATACATTAAAGGAATACATGAAAGAAATGTGCCAAGAGGGCAGTGCAATATTTTTCTCTACTCATATTTTAGAGGTTGCAGAAAAGTTATGTAATAGAATAGCAATTATTAAAGCTGGAAAGCTAATAGCCAGTGGAGAGACACATGTGGTTAAGGGAGATAGTTCTCTTGAGGAATTGTTCTTAGAGGTGACAGGAAATGAATAATGTCTTATTACTCATTAAAGCTAATATAACAAATACTCTTGGCTTAAATAGATTCTTGAAAGAACCTTCAAAATCAGAAAGAACAAAAATGATTTTTATAGGCTTAGCGATTCTATTGACCATTGTGGTTGTTTTTAGCTCTACTTTAGCTTATTTCCTTATGGTTGCAGATGTATTAGTACAATTAAATGCCTTACCTTTACTTCTAGTTGTTTCTTTTATTAATGTAAGCTTAGTATCGTTATTTATGAGTATTTATAAAGCATCTGGCTATTTATTTTCATTTAAGGATTATGATTTGCTCATGTCTTTGCCAGTAAAAACATCTGAAGTTCTTATCAGTAAATTATTGCAGCTGTATAATGCAAACTTTCTAGTCTCGATTATTATAGGATTACCTTCATTAATAGTATATGGAATCAAATCATCCAGTGAAATTACATATTACATTTTTGCCTTAATAGCAATGTTCTTTATTCCACTTATTCCCATGATTATTGGAGCAGCCTTTTCATTTGTATTAGGGAAAGTAGCTACTAGATTTAAATCAACGAATATAGTTATGATAATTGGCACTTTTGTCTTAATCATTTTATTGATGGTAGTTCCTAGTTTTATGAACAATATATCACCAGAATTTATTCAGGATATTACTGGATTAATTGATACCTTATCAAGAGCCTATTTTTCGATTACATTGTATGTAAATGCATTAGTCGATATTCATATACTATCATTTATAGGATTTGTATTGGTTGGTATGATTCCATTTGTATTTTTTGTTACAATATTTGCAAAGGGATTTAAATCAATTAACTCAAAAATGAATGAAAGATTTAAGTCATCTAGTTATAAAATGAGTTCATTAGCTGTATCATCTCCACTAAAAGCTTTGTATAGAAAAGAAATTAGCTTTTATTTTTCATCATACATATATGTGGTAAATACTGCAATAGGTGTTATAATGATGACTATATTTAGTGTAGGTATAGGCATATTTGGTGGAGAAAAAGTGGCTGAGGTTTTATCAATACCTATGTTGAGCCAATTACTTGTTCCAACATCCATAGCAGTATTGTCTATATGCATTTGTTTAACTTGTACAACTGCATCCTCCGTATCTCTTGAGGGCAACAAACTATGGATAATAAAATCCTTACCTCTAAAGACAATAGAAGTAATGAAAGGTAAAATATTAGTTAATTTAACAATTATTATTCCTGCTTTAATTTTAAATACAATGATTTTAGCAGTATCATTTAAAATGACTCCTGTTTTATATTTGCTATTATTAGGTATAACAACTCTCTATGCATTTTTAATATCCTTAATAGGAATCATAGTAAATCTGTATTTGCCAAAGCTTGAATGGAAGTCATATATGGTAGTAGTGAAACAAAGTGCTAGCGTAATTATTTCAATGTTAATAGGGGTAATATTAGTAGCCATACCTATTCTAATATATATCTTTATCAAGCCAGCAGACTTTAACTTGTATTCTTTATTTGTGATTTTAGGCTTGTTGATTACAAACTTATCATTATGGACAGTTATTAAAACTAAAGGGGTAAAGATGTTTAATAAACTTTAATTTTAAGATTAAATCTAGCACTCAATCTTTTGATTGGGTGCTTTTTACAGAGAAAAGTTTTATTATAAAAATAGTATTGATGAAATTCAACTTGTCTCTAATGGTTAATGAAAATTTTGAAGAATCATATTTTGCTAACAAACTTATTATCCTTAATGTAAAATCTCCAAGGAAAATCCTTTGCTTCTTCAGCATAATCTATTCCAACTCTTGTTGTTTCCACTATATCAAATACCTTTTTTTCACCAGAGCAAATATATAATCTATGACCTGTTAAATCTTCTCCGTTAAATTCTCTTGTTATTTCAAATGCATCACAAAGCTTTCCCGGACCACTGGTAAGACCAATTATTTGTGTTTTTTTCAACTGATTAAAAGGCTTTTTAAATCTATTTAATGATATTATATCCAAGGCTTCAATAGGCTCTAATGCTCTAATAAGAACTGCCTGAGCTATATTCTTTTCTGCAGCCACTACATTAAAACAGTTGTACATACCATATATCATATATACATATGCATGCCCTTCTTCTCCATACATTGTCTCTACTCTTGGGGTCCTTCTACCATTGTATGTATGAGCAGCCTTGTCTGCAAAGCCCATATATGCTTCAGTTTCAACTATTTTGCCTATCAATTTTTCATTATTTTTATGAAACACTAAATATTTGCCTAGTAAGTCTTTTGCAAGAATTAAAGCAGGCTTTCTATAAAAGCTTCTTTTCAGTTTTTTCATGACATTATTCCTTTCAAAATGTTTTAACCCTTCACAATCATTTATATAGGTATTATTGTTATTTTATAAAAATATTAGTCAGTAAATATGCTTAATGATATAATTGAAATCATAATCCATTTGCTAGGTTCGACTCATGGATTTTGTAAAGTTTGATAGTGGCTTCGTTCTATTATAATACATAAACCTATGAAAGGGAGGAAATGTTTTTGATTAAACTTAAAGGAATTGAAAAAATGAATGATAAACAAAGACTTGATTATTTGCTCTTAAGTCTTGAAGGACAATTAAGCTCAGAAAGTGATCCCTTAGCCAACATCTCAAATGCATCTGCATTAATATACGCAATTATAGACAGGCTTAATTGGGCAGGCTTTTATTTCATGAGAGGAGAGGACCTAATCTTAGGACCATTTCAGGGATTGCCAGCATGCAATAGGATAAAGATTAATACGGGAGTATGTGGTGCAGCAGCGTCTACTAGAAAAACTCAGCTAGTGGCAAATGTACATGATTTTTCAGGACATATAGCATGTGATTCAGCTTCAAATTCAGAGCTAGTAGTTCCTATAGTTAAAGATGACAAAGTTTATGGTGTGCTTGATTTAGATAGTCCAGAGATAGGAAGATTTACAGAGCTTGAAGCAAAATATTTTGAGAGATTTGTTGAGAAGCTTAGTCAGTATATTGATTGGGATAGGATATAGAATCATAGTAAAAAAGGGAATACAGTAGAAATATTAAGCGATTATCCTTGCACTTATATTTCTACTATATTCCCATTCATTTATTTCCTGTTAGCTTTTTCTATACTAATCTTTTTACCCTTTATCCTAAATGCCATTTTAGGAGATAATACTTCTTGAACGTATTCAAGAGGAATATCCACAAAGGTAAATTTATCAAAGATATCTATAGCACCAATTTTCTTTCCAGGAAGACTAGTTTTTGAAGCTATGGCTTCTACAATGTGTTTAGGTTGTATTCTGTCTTTATTTCCCATATTGATAAAAAGTCTTGCCATACCTTTTTCAGCGCCAGATCCCTTATAGTCAGTTTCTTCCACATCAGTGAATTCGGATTTACCATTGTCAGTTACAATTGATTTAAGTAAAGCTGCAGCTACATCAATAGTAGTCACATAGCTTTCATTATTATCTACATGAGCATCCGCAAGTATTTTTTCAATATATCTAACATATTTAGCAAGATTATTTTTATCTAAGAGATCCTTTATATCATTTGCTACATTCTTTACCTTACTCTCTTCGATATCGGATAAGGAAGGTGGACTAACAAGAGTAATCTTTGATTTTGTATATCTTTGTATATCCTTCAATCTGTAATATTCTCTTCCTGATACAAATGTGAAAGCTCTACCAGCCTTGCCAGCTCTACCAGTTCTACCTATTCTATGAACATAATACTCTTCATCATTAGGAATATCATAGTTGAAAACAGCTTCAACACTATCAACATCAATTCCACGTGCGGCTACATCAGTAGCTACTAAGATTTCAATAGATCCATTTCTAAACCTTGACATTACTCTATCACGTTGAGATTGCTTCATGTCCCCGTGCAAAGCTTCTGCCATATAGCCACTTGATTGTAGTCCAGAGGTTAATTCATCAACTCGTTTCTTAGTATTACAGAAAACAAGTGCTAGTTTAATTCCTTCTTTATCAATAATCCTTGAAAGAACATCAAGTTTTGCTGAATCTCTGATTTCTAGATAATATTGTTCAATGCTTGGTACTGTAAGCTCCTTATGAACTGCTTTAACTAAAACTGCATTCTTTTGATATTTTGATGTTAGGTCCAGGATTTCCTTAGACATTGTAGCAGAAAAAAGTACAGTCTGTCTATCAACTGGTATTTTTTCTAATATTTCATCAATATCTTCTCTAAATCCCATGTTTAGCATTTCATCTGCTTCGTCTAGTACTACCATTTTTAAATCGTTTAATTTAATGGTTTTTCTTCTCATATGGTCCATTAGTCTACCAGGGGTTCCTATGATTATCTGAGGACGTTTTTTTAGCGCAGCTATTTGGCGTTCAATTGGCTGACCACCATAAACAGGAAGAATCTTAATTCCTCTCTTATATTTAGATACATGTTTTAGTTCCTCTGATATTTGTATAGCAAGCTCTCTTGTTGGAGACAAGATTAATGCCTGTATACTTTCATTTTGGGGAGATACCATCTCGATGGCTGGAATACCAAAAGCACATGTTTTGCCTGTACCAGTTTGTGCCTGACCAATTATATCCTTTCCATCCATTATGTGAGGTATGGATTGAGACTGTATAGGAGTAGCCTCTTCAAATCCCATTTCTGCAACTGCTTTCTCTATTTCTAGAGATAAATTTAATTCCTTAAAAGATAAATTTTTCATTAATACCTTTCCTTCACTATATATTTTATTATTTAGTATAAACAAAAATAATATTTAAATAAGTAACTACTCATAAATTTGTCATATTTCCTGTTTAAACCATATTAATTATATTAGATTTCCTATATAATAGCAACTAAAATTATAATATTTGCATTTTATATTTGTATTTTAGTTATTTTCTCCTAGGATCAATTCATATATGCAGAATAGATATATGTTATAATATAGTTGTGAAAAAAGCATATATTTTTGCCCGGTCTTATTTAAGCAGGGCTAAAGTGCATAACATTACATACTGAAAAGTTTAGTTCAAAAGAAGATATAAGAAAAGTAGTATACTTAGATAGGTAAGAAAAAGCAAAAAAATTTGATTGTATGAGAATATTATTGGTGTGAAAGGAAAGAGTCCGTATTAAACACAATTAAAATATAGTTAACTTACTTAAATAAGGGTATAAATTGTGATATACTAAAAAATATTGAATTTTTTTATAGAAGGTAGAGGTGGTTGAGATGAAGTTATGCTCTATATGCAAGAAAAATATTGCTGTTATGCTAACTACAAAATTGGAAAATGGAAAAACCGAGATTACTGGAGTATGTATGGAATGTGCAAAAAAACTAGGTCTTCCTGTTATTGATCAACTTATGCAACAGATGAACATGAAGCCTGAAGATTTGGAAAACATAACTAATCAAATGAATAATGTTTTTCAGGATGAAGATATAGAAAAGTTGGATTTAGAAAAGCCACTTATGAGTTTTTTTAGCGACATGGAATCAAACGAAGATGGAGAGCATGAACCTAGATCTAGAGACATGAATTCAGATATTAAAGAAAAAGAATCTAACATAAAGGATGAAAAAAAGTCTCGTAGAAAGAAAAAGAAATATCTAGACACTTATGGGACAAATCTTATAAACAAGGCAATAAATAAAAAGGTAGATACAATTATTGGACGAAATCAAGAAATTGATAGGGTAATTCAAATATTAAACAGACGAACAAAAAACAATCCTGTACTCATTGGCGAACCTGGAGTAGGTAAGACAGCAATAGCTGAAGGATTGGCTGTAAGGATAGTTGAAAAAAAAGTTCCTGCAAAGTTGTATGATTCAGAAGTGTATTTATTAGATTTAACAGCTATCGTAGCAGGTACTCAATTTAGAGGCCAATTCGAAGGGCGAATGAAGGCCATAATAGATGAGGCAAAGGAGCTTGGAAATATAATATTAGTAATAGATGAAGTCCATAATATTATGGGTGCAGGAGAGGTTCACGGTGGAGTGATGAATGCGGCAAATATTCTTAAGCCATCACTTGCTAAAGGTGAAATACAAGTCATAGGTACTACAACCTTAGAAGAATACAGGAAGCATATAGAAAAGGATTCTGCATTGGAGAGAAGGTTTCAGCCTGTATTAGTAGAGGAACCTACTGTTGAAGAAACTATAGAGATATTAAAAGGCATTAAAAAATATTATGAAGAATATCATAAGGTTCAGATGTCTGATGAAGTAATAGAAACAGCTGCACGACTTTCAGAAAGATATATTGCGGATAGATTCTTACCTGATAAAGCAATTGATGTTATTGATGAAGCAGGCTCAAGGGTGAACTTAAAAAATCAAGGTTTTATAGAATTAGAAGCATTAAGAGAAGAACTAAAGAAAATACAGGATTTAAAAGAGTCAGCAGCATTTTCAGATAACTATGAGAAGGCAGCAGAATATAAGATGGAAGAATACGAAATAGAGGACAAGATAAGAAAACTAGAAAGCACATGTTCTGAAATTGAAGTCACTACTGATGATGTGGCTTATGTAATAGAGTCATGGACTAAGATTCCTGTTCAAAGAATCACAAAAGAAGAGGCTACTAAGCTATTAAATCTTGAAGAGATTCTACACAAAAGAGTGATTGGTCAACATGAAGCTATAGAGAGTCTATCTAAAGCTATTAGGAGAAATCGCTCTGGCTTTAGGAGAAAGAAGAAACCAGCATCCTTCATATTTGTTGGCCCTACAGGTGTCGGTAAAACTGAGTTAGCCAAAGCAATTGCATGTGAGCTATTTGGAAGCGAAGAAGCCATGATACGTGTGGATATGTCTGAATTTATGGAAAAGCATACAGTGTCTAAGCTCATAGGTGCTCCTCCTGGATATGTAGGTTATGATGAAGGTGGACAGCTAACAGAAAAGGTTAGAAGAAGGCCATATTCTGTTATTTTACTTGATGAAATCGAAAAAGCTCATCCAGATGTATTTAATATGCTTCTTCAGATACTGGATGACGGAAGGCTTACGGATAGTCAGGGCAGAATTGTTTTTTTTGAAAATACTGTTATAATAATGACTTCAAATGCTGGAACTAGTTTTAATACAAATACTTATGGCTTTGCTAGGGAAGGATATATAGCAATAGAAAGCAGAGCAAAGGATGCATTAAAGCAAACATTTAGACCAGAATTCCTTAATAGAGTGGACGAAACCATTGTATTCAATCATTTATCCACAGAAGAACTTCGTCAAATTGTTGACCTGATGCTTAAGGAAGTTGTAGAAGATGTAACTGAAAAAGAGATGAAAATTATAGTCTCCGATAAAGCAAAAGACTTTTTGGTAGAAAAAGGTTATGATAAGAAATATGGAGCTAGACCTTTAAGAAGAGCCATTCAAAAATATATTGAAGATGAAATAGCAGAATTATACTTGAAAGATGAGTTCACAAGTGGATATACTATCAATATAGACGTAGAGGATGGAAACATAACAGTTAAATAGGCTGCTGAAAACTTCAGCAGCTTAATTTTGCACAAAGGATATTTTTATTGAAATAGTAAATATTTTATTGATAAATTCGAAAAAATACAGTAATAAAGACAAAGGAGAAATGAATGTATATGAGAGAATATAGCATATTTGACATATTAGGTCCCATTATGATTGGACCCTCTAGTTCTCATACAGCAGGTGCTGCTAGAATCGGTAAAGTTGCAAGATATATCTCAGGTAAAAACTTTAACACAGTTACATTTTATCTTCATGGATCCTTTGCTAAAACCTACAAGGGACATGGAACTGACAAGGCTTTAGTAGCTGGAATCCTTGGAATGGAACCCTTTGATGAAAACCTAAAATATTCCTTAAGAATAGCTGAAGAGAAGGGTATAAAGATTTCATTTTTAGAAGCAGATTTAGGAATACAGCATGAAAATACAGTAAAGGTTGTTTTTATCAATGATGATGGTTCAAAAACTGAGGTAACAGGTTCATCAATTGGCGGTGGGAATATATTGATTACTGAAGTGGATGGTTACAAAGTTAAACTAACTGGAGACCACCCAACCTTAATAGTTGTACAGAATGATAAAAAGGGAATTATTAGCAAGGTTACTTCAGTATTATCGCAAAACGATATAAATATAGGAATAATGAAAGTAAGAAGAAAGAAAAAAGGCGTAGAGGCCTACATGATTATCGAAACTGATGACGAAATCACCAAAGAAATAATAGAACAGTTAGTAAATACAGAAAATGTTCTGGAAATAAAAGTTATTAATCCAGTAAAGACGAGGTGATAAATTGTTTAATCATGGTTATGAACTATTAAAATTAACGGATGAATATAATTCTAAAATATCTGAAATTGCAATAAAAAGAGAATGTGAGCTTTCAGGATTAACAGAATCAGACTTAAGGAAAAGAATGAAAGATGTTTTAGATGTAATGAAAAATTCTGCTAGTCAAAGCCTTGAAGAAGAGGTTAAATCCGTAGGTGGAATTATTGGTGGAGATGCAAAAAGAATTGAGAGCTATAGGAAGAAAGGAAAAACAATCTGCGGAGAAGTAATAAACAAGGCTATGGCAAGGGCATTTTCAACATCCGAGGTAAATGCTGCAATGGGAAGAATATGTGCTTCACCAACTGCTGGTTCTTCAGGGATTATTCCTGCTGCAATAATCACAGTTGCAGAGGAACTTGGCTTAGAAGAGGATGACATGATAGATGCTATGTTTACTTCAGCTGGAGTAGGCACTATAATAGCTTCAAATGCAACGGTATCAGGTGCAGAAGGAGGCTGTCAAGCAGAGTGTGGTTCAGCAGCAGCAATGGCAGCAGCTGCCATAGTAGAAATGGCTGGTGGAACTCCAGAAATGTCTCTTCATGCTGCTGCAACAGCAATAAAAAATATATTAGGCTTAATATGTGACCCAATAGCTGGTCTAGTAGAAGCTCCATGTGCAAAACGAAATGCTTCTGGAGTTGCAAATGCAATGATATCAGCTGATTTAGCACTAGCTGGGGTTAAGAGCATAGTTCCATTTGATGAGGTTGTAGATGCAATGTATAGAGTAGGGAAGTCGCTTCCTATGGAGCTGAGAGAAACTGCCTTGGGAGGACTAGCTACTACTGAGACAGGAAAAGTGATAAATAGAAGGATTTTCGGAGAGTAAATGGAATGCAATAGAAATATAAGCTCACGGATTTTATATCTGCATTTGCTAAGAATTGTAATCGTATCTTGCAAATGTTCGCTAAATATTTCTATTGCATTCTTGGGATAAATAAATGTTAAGGAATGATATAAATGACAAAGAGTAAAAAAGATACAAAGATTGTTGTAGGTATGTCTGGAGGAGTAGATTCTTCGGTGACAGCATATCTCTTAAAGGAACAAGGATATGATGTTATAGGTATATTCATGAAGAACTGGGATGAGAAAGACGAATCAGGATTATGTACTGCAGAAGAGGATTATGAAGATGTTAGAAGAGTATCTGCTCAGTTAGATATACCTTACTATACAGTTAACTTTACAAAAGAGTATTGGGATAGAGTTTTTTCTTACTTTCTTGATGAATACAAAAAAGGAAGGACACCAAACCCTGATGTGATTTGCAATAAGGAGATAAAATTCAAGGCTTTTTTGGACCATGCACTAAGCCTAGGAGCAGATTATATTGCAACAGGTCACTATGCTAGAGTTGATTATACAGATGGAGAATACAAGCTATTAAGAGGTTTGGACAATAACAAGGATCAAACCTATTTCCTATGTGCTTTAGGGCAACATCAGCTTTCTAAGAGCATGTTTCCTATTGGTAACTTAAATAAATCTGAGGTTAGAGCTATAGCAGAGCGAGAAGGTCTTGTTACAGCAGGTAAAAAGGATAGCACTGGAATATGCTTTATAGGGGAAAGAGATTTTGATAAATTCTTAGATAATTATCTACCGGCTCAGTCAGGAGATATGATGACACTTGATGGCAAAGTCATTGGTAAACATACAGGATTAATGCATTACACTTTAGGTCAAAGAAAAGGCTTAGGAATCGGGGGAATCGGCACGGGTGAACCTTGGTTTGTTGTAGATAAAGACCTAAAGAAAAATATTTTATATGTAGTACAAGGTGAAAAGCATCCTATGCTTTATTCAAATGGACTCATGGCAAGTGATTTGAGCTGGGTAAGTGATAAACCAAATGAAAAAAGCTTTGAATGTACAGCAAAGTTTAGATATAGACAACCTGATAATGAAGTAAGTGTTCATTTAACAGAGGATAATAAATGCAAGGTATTATTCAAAAAGCCACAGAAAGCAATAACCCCAGGCCAAGCGGTGGTATTCTATAAGGAAGAAGAATGCTTGGGCGGAGGAATGATAGATAGTATAATTAGAAAAGAGAATTAGGAATTAAGAATTAAGGAATAGAGTTAAAATTTGTGACTAAAAATTGAGTGTTATGTAAGAATGATCAAGATGGTTAAGCAATAGTTCAGCGATTATTCAATTATTGCATAACTGTAATTCAACTAATGTTAATCATGATTAAAAAAAAAATAATCATTAGTTATTAATCATTAATTATTAATTATTAATTACATAATAAGGGGTGTATAATATGAGCAGAGTGTTAGAGAATATTGAACCAAAGGCAGTTTTTAATTTCTTTGAGGATATGACACAAATACCAAGATGTTCAGGTAATGAAAAAGCCATAAGTGATTATCTAGTAGACTTTGCAAAAAAACGAAAGCTAGAAGTAATACAGGATAAAGCCTTAAATGTCATAATAAAAAAACCTGGAACAAAAGGATATGAAAATGCGCCGACAGTAATACTACAAGGTCACATGGATATGGTTTGTGAAAAAAACAAGGACACAAATCATGATTTTTCTACTGAGCCATTAAAGCTTAGAGTAGAAAACGACATGGTTATGGCAACAGGAACCACATTAGGGGCAGACAATGGAATAGCAGTTGCTTATGCCTTAGCAATATTAGACTCTGATGAAATCTCTCATCCTCCACTAGAAGTTCTTATAACTACTGATGAAGAAACTGGAATGGAAGGAGCAAATAATTTAGACTCAAACAATTTAAAGGGAAAAATACTAATAAATATTGACTCTGAAGAGGAAGGGACTTTATTAGTTAGCTGTGCAGGGGGTATTAGAAATATTATTAGTCTACCTATAGAATGGAATAGATGCCCAGATGGCTATATAGCATTTGATTTAAGAGTCAGAGGATTAAAGGGCGGACATTCAGGAATGGAAATAAATAAAGAAAGAGGAAATTCTAACATTATGTTAGGAAGAATACTTAAGGGTATATCAGATAATATTGATATTTATCTAGCTGAAATCAGTGGTGGAGCAAAGATGAATGCCATACCTAGAGAAAGTGATGCTGTTATATTAGTAGATCCTAAAGACAAGTACAAAGTAGTGGAAGAGATTAGTGAATGGAATAAGGTTATTGGAAATGAGCTAAAAACAGCAGATCCAGATGTGAGAATAGAACTAGAATTATCAAATACTACATTTGATAAAGTATTTTCGAAAGTTACAATGGAGAAAGTATTAGCTGGATTAGCTTTAATCCCTAATGGAGTTCAAACTATGAGTGTTGAAATAGAAGGATTAGTGCAGAGCTCTACAAACTTAGGAGTATTAATTACAAATGAAAAGGAAGTATTGCTGGAGTGTGCCATAAGAAGTTCAGTAAGTACATTAAAGTTTGATATTGTTAAGAAAATGGAAGCATTAGCTAACTTAATAGGTGCTAGTTCATCAAATGAGGGAGACTATCCTGCTTGGGAATATAGAAAGGACTCATATATTAGAGAAGTATTTGTAAATACATACAAGAGGGTCTATGGAGAAGAACCAATAATAACAGCTATACATGCGGGTCTTGAATGTGGCCTTTTCGATGAGAAACTTGATAATGTGGATATGATTTCTCTTGGACCAAATATGTACGACGTACATACTCCAAATGAACGTGTAAGCATTTCTTCCACAAATAGAGTATGGGAATATCTTGTAGAGTCACTTAAATCTATTAAGTAATCTAAAAAGTTATTAATTTTTTATTTTAACTATATACTAATTTTAGGGAATGATATATTATATAAAATATAGGTACTCACTTGAGTATGAAATTAATAATAAAGGAGAATGAGGATATGACAGATAATAAAAAAAATGATGGATGTTGCTGTGGAAATGAACACGAACACGATCATGAAGGCTGTGGTTGTGGTCATGATCATGAAGAAATGGAAATAATGACTCTAAGTCTAGATGATGGCACTGATATGGAATGCCAAGTTCTTGGAGTGTTTAGTGTTGAAGACCAAGAATACATAGCTCTACTTCCTGTAGATGAAGATAATGTTTTACTATATAAATATAGTGAAGCTGAAGAAGGGGTAGAATTAGAAAATATTGAAGATGATAATGAGTATGAACTTGTTGTAGAAGCTTTTTATGAATTGTTTGGTGACGACGAAGACGACCACGATGACGATGAAGAGGATGACGAAGAATAATTTAAGCTAGGAAATAAGTACTTCGGGGTGTTTGCCGGGGTACTTATATTTTTAAGGAGGTGGAAATATGAAAAAGAAATTAGAATTTGCACAAAAGCTCATAGACTTCATTTACGAAAGTCCAAGTAACTTTCATGTTGTTAAAAATGTGGAAAGCATGCTAGATAAGAAAGGATTTAAAAAGCTATGCATTAGAGAAAGATGGAATATAGAAAAGGGTGGAAGATATTACATCGAGAAGAATGGAACAGCATTAATAGGCTTTGTAGTTGGAAATGGAGAAATAGAGGAAGAAGGCTACAGAATAATAGGCGCTCATACAGATGCTCCAACCTTCAGAATAAAACCTATGCCAGAAATGATAGTAGAAAACAATTACTTAAAGCTCAATATCGAAACATATGGTGGCCCAATTTTATCGACTTGGTTAGATAGACCGCTTGGCCTAGCTGGACGTGTTAGCTTAAAATCAGAAAACCCATTATATCCAGAGACAAAACTACTGAATATCAGTAGACCTATTCTTGTAATCCCAAACCTAGCTATACATATGAACAGGAATGTAAATGAGGGAGTAGAACTAAATAAGCAAAAAGATATGCTACCTCTATTATCCCTGATTGACAAGGAATTTACTAAAGAAAATTATTTAGTTAAGCTCATAGCAGAAGAACTAGAAATAGATGCTAGCCAAATAATAGATTTTGATTTGTTCTTATATGAGTTTGAAAAGGGTAGTATCATAGGACTTAATAATGAATTAATCTCATGTGGAAGATTAGATGATTTAGCTATGGTACACGCAGGAATAGAAGCTTTGCTAGACTGTGATGATTCTAAATCCACTAAAATAATGGTATGCTTTGATAATGAAGAAATTGGAAGCAGTACTAAGCAAGGAGCAGATTCTCCTATGCTTAAAACTGTACTTGAAAGAATAGTATATGGCCTAGGAAAGGATAAAGAAGACTTTTTTAGAGCATTATATAGTTCGTTTATTATTTCATCGGATATGGCTCATGCAATACATCCGAACCATCCAGATAAGCATGATCCTACAAATAGACCTATGATAAATAAAGGACCTGTAATAAAGATAAATGCAAATCAGTCTTATACAACAGACAGCGATTCAAGCGCAGTATATGAGATGATCTGTGAAAGAGCTGGAGTCCCAGTTCAAAAGTTTGTCAATAGATCTGATTTAAGAGGAGGCTCTACTATAGGCCCTATATCTTCCACACATCTTGATATTCGTTCAATAGATATAGGGAATCCAATGCTTTCAATGCATTCTATCAGAGAATTAGGTGGAGTACTAGATCATTACTATATTAGGAAATCCTTTGATGAATTTTTCAAAATATAAAATATAGGTTTTAATATTAGATTTTAAGATCCCTTCACTTAACATAAGGTGGCCTCTATTTGTGTCACATAATTATAGTGAAGGGTCTGTTATTATCATTCCTATATAGGAAGGTGACATTATGGATACTGTTACAAAAATAGAACAGCAAAAAAAGAACATTCATAGATACTCAGTTTTTTTAAACGAGGAATATTCTTTTTCAGTTAGTGAAGACACCCTAGTTAAACTAGGACTAAGAAAAGGAATGGTAATTGATAAAGAACAATTGGCCTATATTTTAGAGCAGGAAGAAATAAACTCCTGTAAGGCCTTTGGACTAAAGCTTCTAACCCATAGGGCAAGAAACGAACATGAAATTAAAGATAAGATGTTTAAGAAAGGTTTTGATGAAGAAACTATTATAGAAGCCATTGAATATTTAAAGGAACAAAACTACATCAATGATGAAGAATATGCAAAAAGCTATATAAGAGACAAAGTGAATTTAAAAAAATTAGGCTATGCTAGGATAAAAAATGAGCTTTTTCAAAAGCGTATAGATGGTAGTATCATTGAAGAGACATTAAATGAGCTTATAGATAAGGAAGATGAATATGAAAGGGCTTTAGAATTAGCAGAGAAGAAAATGAAATCTTCTTATAAGAATGATGATACTCAAGCAGCCTATAGAAAACTGGGTGGATTCTTGCAGAGAAAAGGATACTCTATGGACATTGTTTTTAAAGTGCTTAACAAGGTATTAAAGCAATAATTAATTATTGCTTTAATTTACGAATATCTGAATAAAAATGTGAATAAGCTAATATATTTTACTAAAGATAAAAACTGGGGGGAAGTGGATATGAAGTTAGTAACAGGTATTGCTTCTATATTACTTATATTAGGTGCAATAAATTGGGGACTGGTTGGCTTATTCAACTTGGATTTAGTAGAGACTTTATTCAGAAGAAGAGATTCAATGGGAGCAAGGATATTTTACTTACTCATTGGATTGGCAGGAATATATACAATTATATATCTATTTTTTTAACCCAAGCTTGCTTGGGTTTTACTTTGTCCTTTATTTCTGTTAGTATTATAATGTACTTAAGTTGGTTATACTCAATACTAAAATAAAGGAGAGTTTTTGATGAAAGAAAATAAAGTGCTAGCAATAGTTAATGGCAGAGAAATTACAGAAAATGAGGTAGAAGCTTTCCTACAAAGTCTTGCTCCACAAGTGGCAGCTCAATTTGGCGATGTAGAAGGAAGAAAGAAGCTATTACAAGAGCTTGTAAATCAAGAATTATTTTACTATGATGCTATTGATAATAATTTAGATAAAGAAGAGGATTTTGTAGCTGAGCTTGAACGCGTTAAAGTTAATCTGCTAAAACAGTATGCAGTTTCTAAAATACTAAATAATGTAACTGTTACTGAAGAAGAAATTATAGATTATTATGAAAAATTCAAGGATACATTTATGAACCCTGAAAGTGTTAAAGCTAGTCATATTTTAGTGGATGATGAAGATACAGCTTTAAATATAATAAAAGAAATTGAAGCAGGTCTTACTTTTGAAGAGGCTGCAAAAAAGTATTCTAAGTGTCCATCAAATGCAAAAGGTGGAGATCTTGGATTCTTTACTAAAGGCAAAATGGTTCCCGAATTTGAGAATGCTGCATTCGGAATGAGTAAGGATGAAATTAGCGGTCCTGTCAAATCACAATTTGGTTATCATATAATTTTAGTAACAGATAAAAAAGAGGAGTCTAAAAGCACATTAGATGAAGTTAGAGGGGAACTAGAAAGACAAATCCTTATAGTAAAGCAAAATTCTGATTATAGCAATAAAGTTACTGAGTTATCAAGTAAATATGAGGTAAAAATTCAATAGAAAGTGAATAATGAGGAGTTCCAAAGCCATTTTAGTGGTTTAGGAGTTCCTCCTGATTTTTATAGGAGGAATTTTTATGGAAGAAAGAAACTATTATAGAGTATATTCAGATTATCTAAAGGAGAGATATGGAGTAAAGGTATATAAATTGCCTGTAAACCTCCCACTTACTTGCCCGAACAGAGACGGCTGCGTAGGTCACGGTGGATGTATTTTCTGTGGGGAAGAGGGAGCAGGATATGAGAACCTCTCTAATACTATATCTGTGCGTGACCAACTCTTGCAAAATAAGGAGTACATAAGAAAAAAATATAAGGCAGAAAAGTTCATAGCTTACTTTCAGAATTTCTCTAATACTTATATGGGCTTTGAGGCTTTTAAGAAGTATATAAAAGATGCAATTTTAGAGGATATTGTAGAGATAAGTATTTCTACAAGACCAGATTGTATATCAGACTCATATTTGGAGTTTTTATCTACAGTAAGACAGGAAAATGATGTCAATATTAGCTTTGAGCTTGGATTACAGACTGTTAATTACCATTCCTTAAAAATGATTAATAGAGGACATTCTTTAGCAGAATTCATTGATAGTATATTAAGAATAAAACCTTATGGCTTTGATGTATGTGTTCATCTTATATTAGATTTGCCTTGGGACAAATTAGAAGATGCCATAGAGTGTGCAAAAATAATGTCCGCATTATCAGTAGAACAGATCAAGCTACATTCCTTATATATAGTTGAAAATACAGTGCTAGAAAAAATGTATAAGAATGGAGAAATCATTTTACTTTCAAAGGAAGAATATATTGTGAGAGCAGTAGCATTTCTTGAGCATTTACATCCTGATATAGTTATTCAAAGGGTTATAGGAAGGGCACCAGAAGAAAACACTCTTTGTGTAAATTGGAATACTAGTTGGTGGAAGATAAGAGATGAAATTTTAGAAAGAATGGAAGAGATGAAAACCTATCAAGGTAAAAAGTGTGACTATCTCAATGGTAAGGCTCTTAGAAAGTTCATGAAATAGAGAAAAGCCACTGATTTTTGTCACTGTGAAGTTAAGTTGATAAATTTCGTGTTATATCCAAAAAGCAATGGAGGAATATCTAGTTATGAGAAGAAGAAAAAAACCAGGTGCCAAAGACCAACTATTGAAATTGGATCAAATGTTAATTAAAAATCCAGAAGAATATAAAGGAAAATGGAGTGATATTTCTAGCCATAAAAAAATACATGTTGAACTAGGAACTGGCCGGGGTCAATTTATTAACACACTTGCTGAAAAGTATAATGACATATTCTTTATAGGGATAGAAATAAAAGAGGAAATCCTATTAGATGCAGTAAAGAAATCTCTGGATAAGGGTTTATACAACATAAAATATTTATGGAATGATATTAATGATATTGACTCTGTTTTTGATGAAAACGAGCTACAAAGGCTCTACATTAACTTTTGTGATCCTTGGCCTAAAAAAAGACATAGCAAAAGAAGACTATCACATAGAGATTTTTTAAATAAATATAGGAAAATATTAGCTCAAAATGGGGAGATACATTTTAAGACTGATGGAGAAGAACTATTTGAGTTTTCCCTAAATGAAATGCTGGAGGCTGAATATAATGTGAGAGATGTATCACTAAATCTGTATAGAGAAGAAAATGTGGATACAGTAAAAACTGAATACGAGGAAAAGTTTACGAATTTAGGTAAAAAGATATATAGGCTAGTAGCACAGAATAATAAATAGGCAGAAAAAATTCTGCCTATTAAGAGTGTACTATTTCATTGAAGGAGTGAAAGTAGCACAATCTGTTTCATCAGTTGAGCTAGCATTTCTTGGTTGTATTTCTATACTTGCAGCAGTACAATTATCTCCATCTGCGTAGTAGTAGCAAGTATTAACTACACATTTAACACCAGAAATATTTCTATCTGTTTTTTCAATACGCATAATACATACCTCCTTATATTAGTATCACTTCAATCATTATTGTGTGAAAAAGCAAAGAAAATATTCACTCTATTGAATAAATTTAATAAAATAGTTGAAAAATAAGCAAAAGATATGTATTATATCTATTATGGGGAGTTAACTCAGCTGGTAGAGTATCACCTTGACATGGTGGAAGTCGTAGGTTCGAGTCCTATACTCCCCACCAAATAAACAGGATATAGACAGACATTCTGCACTCCATAGCGAGTGCATTTGTTGTCTTTCGATAAAAATAATGAGGTGAAAACAAATGAAGCTACCTTTAGCTTTTATAGAGAAAATGAAGAATCTTTTAGGAGATGAATATAATGAATTTATCTCAACATTTAATGGTGAACACTATAAAGGCATTAGAATAAACACATTAAAAATATCTGTAGAAGATTATTTAAAGATTACACCCTTAAAGCTTAAGTCAGTACCTTGGGCTAAAGAGGGCTTTTACTATAGGGATGATGAACAGGATAGACCAGGGAAGCACCCTCATTATCACTGTGGACTACATTATATACAAGAACCTAGCGCCATGATACCAGTAGAAGTGTTAAATCCAAAGCCTGGAGATAGAGTATTAGATATTAGTGCAGCACCAGGAGGGAAATCAACTCAAATAGCTGCTAAAATTCAAGGTGAGGGAGTTATTGTAGCAAATGACATAAGTCCAAAGCGTACAAGGGCATTAGTTAAAAACATAGAGATTTTTGGAATTAAAAATGCAATAGTTACAAATGAAGAACCTAAAAAGCTTGCACAAAAGTTTGTAGAATACTTTGACAAAGTATTAGTAGACGCACCATGTTCTGGTGAAGGAATGTTTAGAAGAGACCTTAAAGCAAGTAAAAGTTGGAGTGAACTTTCTTCTCAGGAATACAGTAATATACAAAAGGATATATTACAGTGGATACCTATATTATTAAGACCAGGTGGAAGACTTGTATATTCAACATGTACCTTTTCACCAGAGGAAAACGAAGGAACAATAGATTGGTTTTTAAGAGAGTTCCCTGAATTTGAAGTTGAGGCTATAGAGTATATAGAGGGATTAGATAGAGGTAGGCCTGAATGGATAGGTGCAAATAGTGATTTAGTAAAGACAGGAAGAGCATGGCCTCACAAGGTAAAGGGTGATGGACATTTTGTATCGGTATTAAAGAAAAAAGACATTTCCTCTGTTAGATCATTCAAGCCATTTACATTTAATAATAAGGGAATAGAAGAGTTTATAAAATTTGAAGAGGAAAACCTAAAAATTAATTTTAGAGATAGGTTACATAGAGTAGGGAATAGATTATATGTCATTCCATATGATATACCTGAGCTTACAGGTATTAATGTAGTAAACACTGGACTACACATAGGAGAGTTATTAAAAAATAGATTTGAGCCTAGTCAGGCTCTAGCAATGGCTTTAAGAAAAGAGGAAGTTGTTAGTTATGTGGATGTTTCAAGTGAGAGCATTGAAGCAATCAAATATCTAAAAGGAGAAACACTTCTATTGGAGGGAGAAAAAGGCTGGAAACTAGTATGTATAGATGGATATCCAGTGGGCTGGGGTAAACAAATTCAAGGCAGCCTAAAAAACTACTATAAAAGTCAATGGAGAATGATGTAAAGACTACTTGTGAGGAGTGATTCTATGCAGAAAAATGAAAGATTAGATAAGATTCTTTCAAATTTAGGATATGGAAGTCGAAAGGATATAAAGAGTCTAGCTAAATCTGGTAGCATAGAAGTTAATGGAAGGATAGTCAAGGATAGTTCAGTTAAGATAGAACCATATGCTTCAGTTATAAAGATTGAAGGGGAAGTAGTAGAGTATCGTGAATTCATTTATTTAATGATGAATAAGCCACAAGGAGTTATCTCTTCCACAGATGATTTTAGGGATAAAACTGTAATTGACTTAATATCTGATGAATATAAGGCATTTAAACCTTTTCCCGTTGGAAGACTAGATAAGGATACAGAAGGACTAATGGTTCTTACTAATGATGGACAGTTATCTCATCGCGTACTATCTCCTAAAAAGCATGTTGAAAAGCTATATTATGCAGAGGTAGAGGGAATAGTCACAGAGGAAGATAATCAGGCCTTTGTTGATGGAGTAATACTGGATGATGGATATAAGACATTACCAGCTAAACTGGAAATCCTGTCTTCAGGAGAGCTTTCCAAAATATTTTTAAGGATTAAAGAGGGTAAATTTCATCAAGTAAAAAGAATGTTCTTATCAGTTGGGAAAAAAGTTGTTTATTTGAAGAGAATGGCAATAGGTGGTTTAAAATTAGATGAAAGCTTAGCAATTGGAGAGTATAGAGAGTTGACTAAAGAAGAAATAATACTGATTGAAAAAAAAGATTAAGAGAGTATTTTATTTTACCATAGAAGATTTGTAGTTTTATGTTATAATAGAAGGAGCGAATACAAGATTAGATAGGGTGTTAGTATTGAAACAATTTAAGAGACAGAGTATTTTTGACAGATTTTTTGAACATAGGGATTCTTTGATTATCCAATATAAGAATGGAGACATATCAAAAAGAGAGTTTTTAGAAGGTAACTTTGACTTTGTACAGAAAATTAAGCTTAAGCCCTTTTCAAAGGTAGATAGCTTTGAAAAGGGAATTTACAATTATCAGTATAATAATGTACTTGCAAAATATTATAATATGCTTTCGGCTGATATTAAAGATGATACGAACTTTTCAAAGCAATATAAATCATGTAGGTATAAGGCAAACTACTATTATAATGAGAAGGATAAGGCTACTCTCCAATTACTGAGATTTTTAGAATTCAAAAATATTGAAGCCTATTTTATCAAGGTAGAATCTGAATACTTAAATGATAAACTATATGAGATTGTACTCATGGATTACGAGTATGCAATATTTCATTCTAAAAGCAATTGGCTTTTAAAAATCTTGAGAGAAGAAGGGATATTTTACGAAAAGAAAAAAACTTCTCTTATAGACGGCTATATTAATGAGAAATATTAAAACTTTTAATTCACTAGCAAAATGGATAGGAGTTTTTAAAGTCTGTTGTTTAATCTATAGTTTATTTAGAAAAAATATCTAGGACAAAAAGAAAAACTACAATCTTAGCAGATTATTATATATCAACTAAGGTTGTAGTTTTTATATTAACTTGTTTTATTTTGCTAGTATCCTTATTAACTCTTCTAAACCAGTACCTAATTTAATTTTAAATTCACCAGATTTAAGTTTGGTGTCCAGCTTTAGTTCTTGAGATTTTATTAAGAAATCCATTTTACTATCTATGAGCCCCTTATCAAGCAAAATATTTGCAATAGCTGGAGGGAAGGAACCACTAGGAATTTTAAAGGTGACTATTTCCTCTATATTTGGTTTTAAATCTGTATTTTCATCATTATCATCGTCATTATCGTTGGAACTTTCATCATCATTATCTACTTTTTCATCATCATTACTAGGATTATTAGCATCATTTTCATCAAAAACATTTTTTTCTTCTTCAATATCCTTATCATTATCTTTTTCATTTGAGACTATATCAGTTATTGGAGCTTTATTATGGTCTTCATTAGGCTTGTCCATATCCTTAGCAAACAATATATCAAGTCTCCATCCTATGACAGCAACAACACCCACTATTATAATTAATATTAACATGTAATCAGTAGCATCATATAAGAAGTCTTTTACCTTTTCTACGAAGTTTTTCATATATATACCCCCACTATTAAGTACTATTTAAATAATAACACAGATTGCATATAGTTTTCAACAATCTTAGAAACCAATATTTGAGAAACAAATTCAAAATAATAGACTGTTTCATTTTTTTTAGTAGTTAGTTATAATGGAATTGCTAATAATATTTAGGTATTATTCTTTTGTATGAAACACAGAATAAAGGAGAGTTAATAGTGAAGGAAATATTTGTTGATAAAAATGAACATGATCAAAGATTAGATAGATTCTTAAAGAAATATTTGCCTGATGCGTCTTTGGGCTTTATTTACAAAATGCTACGAAAAAAGAACATTAAGCTTAATGGCAGTAAAGCAGTCCCAGAGGACGTGATTAAAGAAGGAGATAAAATCCAGCTTTTTTTGTCAGATGAAACAATTGAAAAATTTGCTACCAAGCCTAAAAGAGTCAGTAAAGGAAATTCATTGAATATTATTTATGAGGATAATAATATAGTCCTAATAAACAAACCAAAGGGCATGCTTTCACATGGAACAGGAAAAGAGCACGAAAATAATGTTGTGGACAATTTGATTAGTTACCTTTATGAAAAAAAGGAATTTGTTCCACGACTGGAAAAAACATTCACTCCATCAGTGTGTAATCGACTTGACAGAAATACTAGTGGACTAATTATTGGAGCTAAGAATTTTACCTCGCTAAAATCTATAAATGAGGCCATTAGGGAAGGTAATATTAAAAAGTATTATAAAGCCCTAGTGAAAGGAAAAATAGATAAAGAAATGGAGCTAAAAGGATTTCTTGTAAAAGATGAGGATGAAAATATGGTACGTGTCTCTAGTCAAAACCTAGAAGGCTCAAAGGAAATAAATACAATAGTTAAACCAATAGATACTAATGGAAGATATAGCCTTATAGAGATCGATTTGATTACAGGTAGAACACACCAAATTAGGGCTCATTTAGCTTCTGTAGGTCATCCGGTAGTAGGAGATTTAAAGTATGGAGATATTGAAATTAATAAAATTTTTAAAAGCAAGTTTGACTTAACAAACCAATACTTACATGCATATAAAATTCTTTTTGATGGCTTTTCAGGTGAATTGGCTTATCTTAATAAAAAAGAATTTATGGCAGAGCTTGATTCTCAGCTTGTCAACATTGATGAGAAGTTGTTTAAAAATCTTTAAGATTGCATATCCTAACTAAGAGAATAATAAGGAGGATGATAATTTTGAAGATTAAAGAGATAATGTCTACAAATGTTAAAACAATCAGTGAAAATTGTAGCTTACAAGAAGCTGCAGAACATATGAAAAGCTTAGATGTAGGATCAATTCCAGTATGCAATAACTCAAAGAAGCTTGTAGGAATGGTTACAGATAGAGATATGGTAATCAGGGGAGTGAAATCAGGAAGTGATACCAACACTCCTGTAAGCCAAGTAATGTCAAAAAATCCAGTTTCAATAGCACCAGATTTAGGCATTCATGAAGCAGCTAGAATCATGGCTAAGAACCAAATCAGAAGACTGCCTGTAGTTGAGAACAACGAAGTAGTAGGTATAGTATCTATAGGAGATTTAGCAGTAAGAGATATTTATGTAAATGAAGCTGGAGATGCATTATCAAGTATTTCTGAATCAAATAATAAAATTATGTAAGATAAGTTCCTGCTTAGCAGGAACTTATTTTTTATCATATACTTGAAGATTATGGAATGAATGATATACAATAGATGAAGGAAGAAATAAAAAACAAGGGGAGGGTCTTTTTTTGAGTGCTGAAATGATTAAAGTAATGGTTGAAGGCTATGGAGAGATTAATGTGGAAAAATACATGAAATTAGCGGATTTAGCAATCAAGGTTTTTGGGAACGAGTATAGCAAATATTTAGGTGCTATTATAGACAACGAAGTTAGACATCTAGAATATAAAATCGAAGAAGATTGTAGTGTTGAATTTTTAAATATAAGCCATAAGGATGGACAAAGAATTTATGCCAGGACACTTAGCTTTATATATGTAAAAGCATGTAAGGACATTTTTGAGGATTGCCAAGTTACTATAGAGCATTCATTAAGCAAAGGTATATACTCTGAAATATATAAAGACAAAATGCTTACTTCTAATGAGACAAAAAAAATTATGCAAAGAATGAATGAGATAATAGAGTCTAATTATAAAATATATAGAGACGAAATTGATATAAATGTAGCTAAAGAAATATTTTCAAAACAAAACATGATAGATAAAGTAAGGTTGTTGAATCACGTTACAAAGACAAAAATCCATATTTACAAAATAGAGGACCTATATGATACATACTATGGCTATCTTGCTCCATCTACAGGATACATTAACAAATTTAATCTAGTATATTATAGTCCTGGAATAGTAGTGCAATATCCTGTTAAGGAGGATAGGTTTAAGATTCCTGAATTTCAGGAACATCAGAAGTTATTTAAAATTTTTAGAGAATCAGAAAAATGGGGAGATATATTAGACATAGGGTATGTTGGAGCCTTGAATGATAAAATTAAGTACGGACAAATTAATGAAATAATTAGGATCTCAGAAGCCTTGCATGAGAAAAAAATTGCTAATATTGCTGACAAGATTTGTGAAAATGATGATGTTGAAATAATTCTTATAGCAGGTCCCTCATCATCTGGGAAAACAACTTTTGCTGAAAGACTAAGTGTTCAACTTATGGTAAACGGAAAAAAACCAATATCTATTTCTGTAGATGACTATTTTGTAAACAGAGAGGATACTCCACTTGACGAACATGGAGAATATGATTTTGAAGCAATAGAGGCAGTGGACCTAGAGTTGTTCAACAGTGATTTGTCAAAATTATTATCAGGAGAGGAAATAAAGGTTCCAACATTTAATTTTATATCAGGTAGAAGAGAGTATAATGGGAAAACAATAAAAATAGATAAAGAGCATCCAATCATTATTGAAGGAATTCATTGTCTAAATAATAGACTTACTGAATCAATTCCTCAAAGGAATAAATTTAAAATCTACATAAGCGCTCTAACTCAGCTAAACCTTGATTCTCATAATAGGATTCATACTACAGATAATAGGCTAGTCAGGAGAATGGTTCGAGATTTTAAATATAGGGGCTATAGTGCAGAAACGACCTTGGAACGTTGGGATTCTGTAAGAAGAGGAGAAGAAAAAAACATTTTTCCATATCAGGAGGAAGCTGATGTGATGTTTAACTCATCTTTAGTATACGATTTATCTGTACTAAAGAAATATGCAGTACCTCTTTTGCAGAGCATTAGTAAAAGCAGCATCTACTATAAAGAAAGTAAAAGATTACTTAGATTTTTAAGCTATTTTTTAGATATTGATGATGAGCAGACGATTCCTTGCATTTCTATACTTAAGGAATTTATAGGAGGAAGCTGCTTTTAAGGGGGAATTTATTTTGAGAGTTCTATTAGACAAGCTTATTGAAAAAAATAGATATCTAACCACTAAAGGAAAAGTAGCTAGCTATATACCTGCATTAGAGAGAGCAAACCCTGATAAAATTGGTATTTGTATAGCAGATATAGAGGGAAATATAATTGCTGCTGGAGACTATAAGCAAAAATTCACAATACAAAGTATATCAAAGACACTATCTCTGATGCTGGCCATTATGGACAATGGTGCGGAAAAGGTTTTTAGCAGGGTTGGAATGGAACCGACAGGTGATGCATTCAATTCAATTGTAAAACTTGAGATGATTTCTCCTTCTAAGCCTCTTAATCCTATGATTAATGCAGGGGCTATTGCAGTGGCTTCAATGATAAAGGGACAAAATTCAGAGGAGAAATTTAACAGATTATTATCCCTATTTAGAAGGATATGCCAAAATGAAAAACTTGACATTAATAAAGAGGTATATTTATCAGAAAAAGACACAGGGAATAGAAACAGAGCTTTGGCATACTTTATGAAGGATGTAGGGGTTTTCAGTGGCGATGTAGAAGAGGTTTTAGACATATATTTCAAGCAATGCTCAATCGAAGTAGACTGTGTGGATGTTGCTAATATAGGATTGTTTTTAGCTAATAACGGAGTAATTTTAGGGACAGGAGAAAGAATAGTAGAAGAAAAAGTGGCAAAAACTATAAAGACATTTATGGTAACCTGTGGAATGTATAATGCATCTGGTGAATTTGCAATCAAGGTAGGAATACCTGCTAAAAGTGGAGTTGGCGGAGGAATAATGGCTACAGTTCCACTTAGAATGGGTATAGGGGTATTTAGCCCTGCACTAGACGAAAAAGGGAATTCCATAGCTGGATACGGATTATTAAAGGATTTATCAGAAGAGTTAGACCTGAGCTTTTTTTAAATATGATTAATTTCATATTCTATTAATTCAAGGTTACTTAAGTTAGATATTAGATGATAAAAAGGGATGCTTTATTTAAGCATCCCTTGAAAAACTAAGTCCTTCTCTTTTCATTCCTACACTTAGTGCTAGTCCAATACAAATCATATTTGAAAGAAGGAACGTACCACCATGGCTTATAAATGGTAATGGTATACCAGTAACAGGCATTAACCCCATAGTCATCCCTACATTCTCTAATATATGAAATGTAAGCATTGCAGCAATACCAATAACCATAATAGAACCATATTTGTCCGTTGAATTTTTCGCTATTTTAATTAGCCTAATGAGTAACAGAAAATATAGAAGAATTAAAGCTAGTCCACCAATGAGTCCAAGCTCTTCACCTATTACAGAGAATATGAAATCTGTATGCTTCTCTGGCAGAAAACCAAATTGTGTTTGATTTCCATTGTATAATCCCATGCCAAATATTTGACCAGAGCCTATTGCAATTTTAGATTGAATAACCTGATATCCAGATCCCATAGCATCACGAGATGGATCCAAGAAGTCAAATATCCTATTTTTCTGATATTTATCTAGAGAGAACCATATGATAGGTAGGCTTGCTATGCCTGCAACAGCTGTAATTAACATGTATTTCCAATCTAGTCCCGCCACAAAGAGCATGACAAATATAAAGAATACAAATACAATAGCTGTACCAAAATCAGGTTGTAACATAATCAAGACAACTGGTATGAAGGCAAAAATAAGGACTTTAATAAGGGTGAAAAGTTCATTTAATTTTTCATGGTTTTTCTCAATAAATTTTGCAAGAGAAATGATTACTCCAATTTTTACAAACTCT
>Ga0265293_10000857_pt1 | contig 70196 bp, 64 predicted proteins | sample Munlanlewell138R_FD_192505 | JGI IMG/M metagenome (GOLD analysis project Ga0265293, IMG submission 192505) | Leachate microbial communities from a municipal landfill in Southern Ontario, Canada - Leachate well 138R | ecosystem: Engineered > Solid waste > Landfill > Unclassified | place: Canada... | reverse complement strand
TTCTGGTGGGCGGCGCTGCCGGGGGCCCCATAGGGGCGCTAGTGGGTGGCATCGTCGGCGCCTGGGGCGGTGGCGCGGCTCAGGAAACCAGCGGCCTCAGCGGCAAAGCCTACAGAGTAAAACATGCCGATAACAGCGAAACCCTGGTGCGGGCGCCAAACCGCACATGGGAGATCGGCGATCAAGCCGCCATCGTCGGCAACCGCCTTACCCCTGTCGCCCAACCCTAATCATTTATTTTTACACCATCCAGGAGACACCATGGCCGAACGCTTTACCAAAGGAATGGCTCGCAATATGTACTACGGGGGTAGCTTCTTTACCTTCCTGCTGTTGCTGGGTCTTACCACCGACACCATGCTGGAGCTGCCCAAGCGGGATCACCGGCAAAACATCACTGAATCCGTCGCCAAGGGCAAGGAGTTGTGGGAGGAAAACAATTGCATCGGCTGTCACAGCCTGATGGGCGAAGGCGCCTATTTCGCCCCCGAGCTCGCCAATGTCTTTGATCGCAGGGGCGCTGGCGACGAAAAAATGTTTAAAAGCTTTATGTCCGGGTGGATGGCGGCACAGCCGTTACAGATTCCTGAACGTCGCAAAATGCCGCAATTTCATCTCAGCGACGAGGAGGTCAACGATCTGGCCGAGTTCCTGATCTGGACATCCCGCATTGACGATAACGAATGGCCACCCAATATTGAAGGCTGAGACAAGGAAAAAATCACTATGAAATTTGCATCACAAAAAGTCGCCATGCCCTACTTTATCTTCGCCCTGATGCTGTTTGCCGGGCAGATTTTGTTCGGCCTGTTAATGGGCATGCAGTACATCAATGGGGATGTTCTCAATGAACTCATCCCTTTCAATGTTGCGCGCATGGTTCACACCAACATGCTGATCATATGGCTGCTGTTTGGCTTTATGGGGGCATCCTATTTTCTCGTGCCGGAAGAGGCCGACACCGAACTGTTCAGTCCACTGCTGGCGAAAATCACCTTCTGGGTGTTTGCCGCCGCCAGTGTCGCCACTGTGCTTGGCTATCTTCTGGTGCCCTATTCCGAGCTGGCGGCGCTGACCAAAAACCACCTGCTTCCCACTATGGGCAGGGAATTTCTCGAGCAACCCACCATCACTAAAATCGGCATCGTTATCGTCTGCCTGTCATTTATTTTCAATCTCGGCATGACGGTTCTGCGCGGCCGCAAAACCGTGGTCAATATGGTGCTGATCACTGGCTTGATCGGCATGGCAGTGTTTTTTCTGTTCTCTTTTTACAACCCCAAAAACCTGGTGCTGGACAAGTTTTTCTGGTGGTGGGTGGTGCACCTCTGGGTTGAAGGCGTGTGGGAGCTGATCATGGGTGCCATCCTTGCTTTCGTGCTCATCAAAGTCACCGGGGTTGATCGCGAGGTGATTGAAAAATGGCTCTATGTGATCATTGCCATGGCACTGATTTCCGGCCTCATTGGCATGGGTCACCACTACTTCTGGATCGGCCCTGGGGAATACTGGTTGTGGCTTGGCTCATTATTTTCTGCCCTTGAGCCGATCCCATTTTTTATGATGGTGATGTTTGCCTTTGATATGGTGAAAAAACGCCGCTACCAGCACAACAACCGCATCGCCACCACCTGGGCGCTGGGCACTGCTGTCATGGCCTTTCTCGGCGCTGGTGTCTGGGGCTTTCTTCACACCCTGGCGCCGGTGAACTATTACACCCACGGCAGCCAACTCACTGCAGCCCACGGCCACCTCGCCTTTTTCGGCGCCTACGCCATGATCGTGATGACCATCATCTCCTACGCAATGCCCATTATGCGCGGCCGCCCCCAGGGCAACAGCGAGTTCGCCCAGAAATTGGAGCGTTACGCCTTCTGGACCATGTGTCTGAGCATGGCCGGCATTACTCTTGCCCTCACCGTGGCGGGAGCCTGGCAGGTTGCCGTGCAACGGCTGCCTGAATCCGGGCAGGCTTTGAACTTTATGGCCACCCAGGCTGAATTGAATCCGGTGTTTTGGGCGCGGGAAATTTTTGGCCTGATCTTTCTGAGCGGCCTTGTCGCCTATCTTGCCAGCTTCTTTGTTGGCAGCCCCGAAACGGTCAAATTGAGCAATTCATCCCTGGCAACCAATTAATTGCCACACCGGTTTCCGGTGAGCGGCTCGGTCTGCTCACCGGAGTCCAGAGGCCGTACCTAAGGAGACGTACACAGTGGAAGAATTTGTTGGTGAAATCTGGCATCGCATTGTCTCCAGCAAAGCGCAAACCGATTACGACAGTGCCAAAGTGGAGCTCGCCGGGCTCAACCAGCAACTGGCACCCTTTTACCGCGGCCTTGGCGGCTGCCCCGGAAAACTCATCGAAGGCGCGGCGCCCCGCCGTTTTAACAGCAGACGATCCTTTATTCAGCGCGTGGCCGGCAGTCACAAACGTTTTGCCGTGAGCTGGCAGGACGAGCGCAGTGTGCGTTTGCCACCACTGATCGCCTGCTTTGCCGACGCCGAATTGAATCGGGATCTGTACTTCTGGCTCACCGCCATGGCGGCGACATTGCCCACCATCAAACACTGGTTTGTTGACAATCAGCGAGCCACCCTGGCGCTGTTAAAGGCCTATCCAGGGCTGGCAAAACGCTATCAACGCCTGGTGGACAATCTAATCCCCATTCGCCCCTGCCCGAATCATCTCGACCGCGACGAGCAACAACGGGAACTGGCGATTCAGAGCGCCCTGCGCAACCCTGGCTCTGTTACCCGCCTGCCGCTGGCAAAGGGCGACCCCATGCCGGTGGCGTTATGGCTCTATCCGCAACCCATTCAGGACATATCCCCAAGCCCTGAAGACGCCAAAGACAATAAAAATGGCGGCAACAACATCAACAGCAGCAAAAAAAGTCACGACAGCAGCACTCGCAAAAGCGCCACTCGCGCCGAAGATCGCAACCCCAATGACGGCCTGCTGGTTTTTCAACTGCCCAGCCTGTTTACCATGGCCGAACAGGTGGATCTCGATCGCTGTCAGGACGAAGATCAGGACGACCCGGCATCAGCAGCGGACGATCTCGACATTATCAGCCTGTCCCGCCAGCGCCGCGCCGGTGGTGGCACCCTGCGCTTTGATCTCGATCTGCCCGGCGCACAAAACGACGATCTGCCCCTGGGGCGGGGAAGCAGGTTTCCCGAATGGGATTTTCGCCGCGGCACTCTGATAAAGGATTACTGCCTGGTGCAACCCATGGTGGCCGATCAGGCGCAACCCCAGCCCATACCGGAGCATTTGGCCGCCACCGCCCGCCAACTGAAACGGCAGTTTTCTGTACTCCAGCCCCAGACCCATTGGCAGAGCCGTCAACCCTGGGGGGACGAACTCGATCTCGACGCCTGGATTGAATACGCCGCCGAACCGGAACAGAACAGCGAACGCCAGGACTTCTATCGCGCCCAACGAGCCTGCCAGCGGGATCTAGCCTGCCTGGCGCTGGCGGATCTGTCCATGTCCACAGACTCCATGCTCAGCGAGGAGCAGCGAGTGATTGATGTCATTCGCGACGCCCTGGTGCTATTTGCCGAGGCCATGGACGCCTGCGGCGACCGCTTCGCCCTCTACGGTTTTTCCTCGGTGCGCAACAGCCAGGTGCGTTACAACCTGCTGAAAAATTTTGCCGAACCCTACAGCGCCGTTACCAGGGGGCGAATTCTCGCCATTCGCCCCGGGTTTTACACCCGCATGGGTGCCGCCATTCGCCAGTCGACGGCCATTCTTGAGCAGCAACCCGCCCGCCAGCGGCTGTTGCTGATGATCTCCGACGGCAAGCCCAACGATCTCGACCACTACGAAGGCCGCTACGGCATCGAAGACACTCGCCAGGCGGTCATCGAGGCTCGCCAAAAAGGCCTTATTCCCTTTTGCGTCACCATCGACGAAGACGGCAGTGACTATCTGCCCTACGTTTTTGGCGAACGCGGTTACGCCCTGGTCAGCCATATTGCCAAACTGCCGCTACTACTGCCGGCGCTCTACCTGCAACTCACCGGACAAAACCCATGAATGCCTGCGCACCGTCCCTTGCGAGGGAAACATTTATACCCCAACAGCTATCACCCCAGCGCAACTACCTGCCCCAAGGGCGGGAAGTGGAAATTTTTGAAAGCGCCGCAGCCAACCGCCTGCCGGTTCTCATCAAGGGGCCGACGGGCTGTGGCAAAACCCGTTTTATTGAGCACATGGCGAACAGACTGAAGCGCCAGCTCTTTACCGTCGCCTGTCACGACGACCTCACTGCCGCGGATCTGGTTGGCCGCCACCTTATCGGTGGCAGCGGCACCTTCTGGCAGGACGGCCCCCTCACCAGGGCGGTTCGCGAAGGGGGCATCTGTTACCTCGACGAAGTTGTCGAAGCGCGCAAAGATACCACCGTCGTTCTGCACCCCCTGTCGGATCACCGCCGCATTCTGCCCATTGAGCGCACAGGGGAAATGGTCGAGGCTCACCCGGACTTTATGCTGGTGATTTCCTACAACCCCGGCTACCAGAACCTGCTCAAAGGTTTGAAACCGAGCACACGCCAGCGTTTTGTCGGTCTCACCTTTGATTATCCCGAAGCGGCGCGGGAGGTGGATATTGTCTGCGCCGAAACCGGCCTCGATCGCACCATCGCCAGCCAGCTGGTAACCCTCGCCCAGGATCTTCGCCGCCTTAAAAATCACGACCTTGAAGAGGCGGCGTCGACACGACTGGTGATTTACACCGCATTGATGATCAATTCCGGGCTGCCCGCCAAGGAAGCCTGCCTGGTGTGCATGGCACAACCTCTGACCGATGACGCCGACACTCTTTCTGCCATAGAACAGCTGATTTATGCACATTTCTGAGAGCGCGCCTGCGCTGCTGCAAGTAATCGCCGCACCGGGGAACGATAGCCGGGATCATGCCACGCCGGGGAGCACAGCGGTGTGGATTTTGATTTACGCCGAACTCACCGAGTTTGCCCTGTTTTTTATCGTCTTCTTGATTGCCAAGGTTTTCAATCCCGAGGTGTTTGCTGCTGGCCCCCAGCAACTCAACACCAGCGCTGGGGTCGTCAACACTCTGGTTCTTCTCACCAGCAGCTTTTTTATTGCCCGCGCCGTTGCGGCGATGAAACACGGCAACACAAAAAAATGTTTGCGCTGGCTTCTCCTCACCGTTGCCGCCGGCGCCGTTTATTGCGGTATCAAACTCTGGGAGCATCAGTGGAATCTCGACGCCGACATTACCATTAATACCAATCTGTTTTTCTCACTGTATTATTATTTGGGATTCAATCATTTTCTCCACGTCGCCATTGGCAGCTGCGCCGTGCTATGGGCGGCGCTCAACACCCATCTCAACAACTACAGCAAAGACGATCACGAGGGTCTGGAGAGCGTCGCCTGTTACTGGCATATGATCGATCTGGTGTGGGTGATTATTTTTCCCTTACTCTATGTGCTGGGATAAACCATGATGAACTATCGCCAAAACCTGCTTCAATTGCGCAACAGCTGGCTGGTGCTGCTGGCGCTGACACTGCTGACCAGCACTTTCGCCGAATCCATGGCCATTACCGGCGCCATTGCCCTGCTTGTCTGCGCCACCATCAGCCTTAAAGCGTCGCAAATTATTGACAACCTTATGGGGCTGCGCCATGCCAACCCGCTGATTCGCGGCCTTGTTTATTGCTATTTTTTGCTGATTCCGCTGATGATTGGCGCAACGGTATTTTATACCAAACTTATAAACGGCTAATGACCTGTGCATTATTTTGTAGAGTCTGCCCTGTTGACGATAATGCGCCAAACCAAAAATCCATCGCCGGGATGCCCAGCTCCCACGGCTTTAGGAGCGTATCAGCTGGCAGGCGCCGAGTTTTTGTGGGAGCTTGCCCTGCAAGCGATAATTTCGAAGGACTTTTTTGCGGGCGTATCCCGCAATGCAAATTTTCCCGCAGCCATTAAGTGCCTGTTGCCAAGACAGACCCTGGGGAAAATTTCAGCGACACCAGGGTTCCCGCTTCCTGACGGGGTGCCACTCGAAGCTCTCCGTGCAAGTGCCTGGCGCGCTCCTGCATGATAGCCATGCCATAGTGGTTAATCTTTTCAATGCCCGGCTCCACGCCCACACCATCATCCGCCACTGTGAGGGTGACAACATTGTCGTCACTTCCCGACAAATTCACCCAAACATTTTTCCCCTTGCTGTGATGCACCGCATTTTGACAGGCCTCGCGAGCAATTTGCAGCAAATGAATCTCCTCCATGGGTGAAAAAGGCACCTGGTGAGCAGCAAAATTCAAGTGAAAATCCAGAGCGCTCTGTTCCGTGAACTGGTCAACGGTCTGGCTGAGGGCGGCATAAAGGCCTTCGCCGGTCATTTTAAGGCGGAACGTTGTCAGCAGTTCCCGCAATTGTCGGTAGGCGGAATCAAGCCCCATGCGCAATTCGTCAATGATGGGTTTTTGGAGCTCATAACTCTGCTTCAACTGGGCTTTATCCAGCCGGGTGACCTGAATTTTCAGATAAGAAAGAGCCTGGGCGAGAGAGTCGTGGAGCTCCCGCGCAATCACGGTGCGCTCCTGCATCAGCGCCAGGCGGCGATCCTGATTGTGGCGCTCTTTCAAGCCCAGGGACAAGGACACCTGGTCGGCCACAGACTGCACCAATTGAAACTGCCAGCTGTGCTCCAGTAAAAAATTGCGAATAACCAGGACACCGTAATACTCGCCAGCGTGAATTAAGGGAAAGCGAACACTTTGGGGATCGCTGAGTTTGACAAAGACATTGTCACAATGGCAATTCCCGCAATCGTTGCGACCGCACAGGGGCTGCTCGTCTTTTTCCGGCTGAACCTGGGCGTAGGGTTTGTCGCCAGCGGGTGTCATCAAACAGAGTTCTATGTCGCGAATATCAATAATGGCAGCCAATTCATCGAGAATAAGCTGGTAGTCGACGGGATTTTCCGGATGCTCCAGCATCATGCGCGCCGTGCGAAACAAAAATGCCAGGGCATCGTTGTTGCGCTTCAATTCCAGGGTTTGCTCCTTGACGCGGTTTTCAAGCTGGCCGTACATGGAGGCAATGGCGTCGCAGGTGTGATTGAGGGTTGCCGCCATCAGTGCCAGTTCATCGTCTCCGGGAATATCCAGCCTTTGGGTGAAATCCCCCTTTCCTATGCGGTGGGCGGCATAGGTCAACTGTGCCAAGGGTTGCTGAACCCGCATTTTTAGCAGCTGAATGATAAACACCGCAAAAACCAGGGTTGCCAGCAGCGCTGCGAGTTGAATGGAGCGCAGCAGGCGAATTTTCGCCTCTGCAGACTTCTGCACCAGAGAAACAAAATGATTGGTCAAGGACACCTGGGTGGCAAGAAGCTCGCTCAGTTGAGCTTCGCTCCAGGTTTTCGACGTCAGCACCTGGCGCAGAATCTGCCACTGGTCTTTTATTCCCTGATAGGCGGGTTGTAATTGAGAGTCTTTTTGCAGGGTCTGAAACAGGGGTTGTTCCAGTCCCTTGGCAAACCTGTCGATGGCGGTTTGCAATTGGGCGCTGTTTCCGGTGGCCGCCATATAGCCCAGCTCATAGGTTTGTACCCGCAGGGCGCCACTGACATTGATGGCAAGGGCATCCTTGTCTGCCTGCTCGGTGACCCAGTAGGAAGACAGCATGGTGAGAATCGACAAGCCGACAATCGCAATGATCGAGGTGACGATATAGGTCATCACCGACCCGTTGAATCGACTTTTCAGCTCCAGCATCTACCTACCCACAAAATCCCGGCGATCATTTTTCAGCCTGCCCTGTTAATGCTTTTTAAATATTTCACCGCGAATTATCGAAGATTCCCGCGCCATCCTCCCTACCCCTTTATTGGTACTCCCATCGCCAGTGCCGCAAAAGCGAAATACACGCATTGATCCACATCAACTACCATTTCCCTGCGCTCTATATATTGGCCATTAACAGCAATGCACGTTTGATCGCCCGCCATCATACAGCGACAGATTATTAGCCAGCCACCAGGCAGTAAAGGAGAATTTTTCATGAGCCATTTGTTAAGCAAAATGCGCTTTTTCAAAATCAACAAAGAACCCTATGCCAACGGTCATGGAATTACCACTGACGAAGATCGCGGCTGGGAAGAAGGCTATCGCCGCCGCTGGCAGCACGACAAAATCGTTCGCTCAACCCACGGCGTCAATTGCACCGGCTCCTGCAGCTGGAAAATTTATGTCAAGGACGGCCTGGTCACCTGGGAAACCCAACAGACGGATTATCCCCGCACCCGCCCGGATCTGCCCAATCACGAACCCCGCGGCTGCCCCCGCGGCGCCAGTTACTCCTGGTATATCTACAGTGCCAACCGCCTCAAATACCCCAAAGTGCGCAAGGCGCTGCTTACCCTGTGGCGGGAGGCAAAACTTCAGCACAGTGATCCGGTACAGGCCTGGGCGTCGATCATGGCGGACAAAGCCAAAACCCAATACTACAAATCCCGCCGTGGCCTTGGCGGTTTTGTCCGTTCCAGCTGGGACGAGGTCAACGAAATCATTGCCGCCAGCAATATCTACACCACCAAAACCTACGGGCCTGATCGCATCGCCGGTTTTTCGCCGATTCCGGCCATGAGTATGGTCAGCTATGCCGCCGGTTCCCGCTATCTGTCTTTGATCGGCGGCAACTGTCTGAGCTTTTACGACTGGTACTGCGACCTGCCGCCAGCATCGCCGCAAATCTGGGGCGAACAGACCGACGTGCCAGAATCCGCCGACTGGTACAACTCCAATTACATTATCGCCTGGGGTTCCAACGTGCCCCAAACCCGCACCCCGGATGCCCACTTCTTTACCGAAGTCCGCTACAAAGGCACTAAAACCGTGGTGATCACCTCGGACTACTCCGAGTGCTCAAAACTCTCCGATATCTGGCTCGCCCCCAAACAGGGCACGGATGCGGCACTGGCCATGGCCTTTGGCCATGTCATTCTCAAAGAATTTTATATCGACAATCCCAGTGACTATTTCACCAGCTATGTGCGCCGCTATACGGACATGCCCATGCTGGTAAAACTCGACCAAACCGCTCAGGGTCTTGTTCAGGGTGCATTTTTGCGCGCCTCCGACCTGACCGACAACCTCGGCCAGGAAAACAATCCCGAGTGGAAAACCATTGCCGTTGATGAAACCAGTGGCGAGCTGATTTCCCCCACTGGCGCCATCGGCTATCGCTGGGGCGAGAAAGGCAAATGGAACATCGAGCAGAAAGACGGTAAAACCGGTCGGGAACACCAATTTGCCCTGAGTCTGAAAAACAGCGCCGACGCCATTGCCGAGGTCGCCTTCCCCTATTTTGGCGCCAAGGAACACGATCTCGGCTATTTCCAACACACCGCCCACGACCCCATTCAAATTCGCAAAGTGCCGGTTAAAAACGTCACTCTCAAGGATGGCAGCACCGTTCAGGTGGCCAGCGTCTACGACCTGACATTGGCTCATTACGGTGTCGATAACGGCCTTGACGACCCCAATACGGCGAAAAGTTTTAACGACAACGTTCCCTACACCCCCGCCTGGCAGGAGCAAATCACCGGCGTCAAAGCGGATGTGGTCATTCAGGTCGCCCGTGAATTTGCCGACAACGCCAACAAAACCAAGGGTCGCAGCATGGTTATTGTCGGCGCTGCCCTCAACCACTGGTACCACATGGACATGAACTACCGCGGCCTCATCAACATGCTGATGCTGTGCGGCTGTGTCGGCCAGTCCGGCGGCGGCTGGGCTCATTATGTCGGCCAGGAAAAACTTCGTCCCCAGTGCGGCTGGCTGCCACTGGCCTTCGGTCTCGACTGGCAGCGCCCGCCCCGGCAAATGAACGGCACCTCGTTTTTCTACAACCACGCCGATCAATGGCGCTATGAAAAACTGGACATGACCGAAGTGCTGTCGCCGCTGGCGGACAAAAGCCAGTGGACCGGCTCCATTCTCGATTACAACACCCGCGCCGAGCGCATGGGCTGGCTGCCCTCCGCGCCGCAACTGGGTATGAATCCTCTGGAACTGTGCAAACAGGCAGAGGCTGCGGGCATGTCCGCCAAGGACTACGCCGTTCAACAGCTCAAATCCGGCAATCTCAAGTTTGCCTGCGAAGACCCGGACAATCCGAGAAACTATCCCCACAACATGTTTATCTGGCGCTCCAACCTTCTCGGCTCCTCCGGCAAGGGTCATGAGTACATGCTGCGCCACCTTCTCGGCACCAAGCACGGCCTGCAGGGTCAAGATCTCGGCGAAAGTGGCGAGAAAAAACCCGAAGATGTGGTTTGGAACGATCAGGCGCCGGAGGGCAAGGTGGATCTCTGGGTGACCCTGGATTTCCGTATGTCCACCACCTGCCTGTACTCGGATATCGTTTTGCCAACGGCCACCTGGTACGAAAAAGACGATATGAACACCTCCGATATGCATCCCTTTATTCACCCCCTGTCAAAGGCGGTGGATCCCGTTTGGGAGTCGCGCTCGGACTGGGATATTTTCAAAGGCATCGCCAAGAAATTCTCGGAACTCTGCCCCGGACATCTGGGCGTGGAACAGGATTTCGTCACCCAGCCGCTGATGCACGACAGCCCCGCAGAACTGGCGCAACCGGATGGCGTAAAAATGTGGTGGAAAGGGGAATGCGAGTTGATTCCCGGCAAAACCGCCCCCGGCATGGTGGTGGTTGAACGGGATTACCCCAACACCTACAACCGCTTTACCTCCCTCGGCCCCTTGATGGAAAAACTCGGCAACGGCGGCAAGGGCATTAACTGGAATACGGATAAGGAAGTGGAGTTTCTCGGCGACCTCAACCGCCGCCACCACGAACCCGGCCCCCACCAGGGCAGACCGCGGATTGATAGCGCCATCGATGCCGCAGAAGTCATTCTAAGCCTCGCGCCGGAAACCAACGGTCAGGTGGCGGTAAAAGCCTGGGCGGCGCTGGGGGAATTTACCGGCCTGGATCACACCCATCTCGCCAAGCCCAAGGAAGAGGAAAAAATCCGCTTCCGCGACATTCAGGCACAGCCGCGCAAAATCATCAGCTCGCCCACCTGGTCCGGTCTGGAGGACGAGCATGTGTCCTACAACGCCGGCTACACCAACGTCCACGAACTGATTCCCTGGCGCACCCTCACCGGCCGCCAGCAGTTTTACCAGGATCACCAGTGGATGCGGGATTTCGGCGAAACCATGGTCAGTTACAAACCGCCGGTGAATTTAAAAACCACCGCGCCCATGCTCAACAAAAAACCCAACGGCAACAAGGAACTGGTGCTCAACTGGATTACGCCCCACCAGAAATGGGGCATCCACTCCACCTATTCCGACAACCTGTTGATGCTCACCCTGAGCCGGGGCGGCCCCATTGTCTGGATCAGTGAAACCGACGCCAAAGCGGGCGGTATCAAAGACAACGACTGGATCGAAGTCTTTAACGTCAACGGCGCCATTGCCTGCCGCGCCGTGGTGTCCCAACGGGTGCCGGAGGGCATGAGCATGATGTACCACGCCCAGGAGCGCATCGTGAATGTGCCCGGTTCGGAAATTACCGGCACCAGGGGCGGCATTCACAACTCTGTAACCAGAGCGGTGATGAAACCGACCCACATGATCGGCGGCTATGCCCAACTCGCCTACGGCTTTAACTACTACGGCACCGTGGGCTGCAACCGGGATGAATTCGTGATTGTTCGCAAGATGGACAATATTGACTGGCTGGATGAAGAGTAGGAAGAGGAATAAACCATGAAAGTACGTGCACAAATCGGCATGGTCTTAAATCTGGACAAATGTATCGGCTGCCACACCTGCTCTATTACCTGTAAAAACGTCTGGACGAGCCGGGAAGGTACAGAGTACGCCTGGTTCAACAATGTTGAAACCAAACCCGGTATCGGCTATCCCAAGGAGTGGGAAAATCAGGACAAATACAACGGCGGCTGGAAACGCAACAAAAACGGCAAACTCGAACCCCGTCAGGGCAACAAACTGCGGCTGCTGGCGAATATTTTCGCCAACCCGGATCTGCCGGAAATTGACGACTACTACGAACCCTTTGATTTCGACTACCAGCACCTCCACAACGCCCCCGACAGCAAGCACCAGCCGGTGGCGAGACCGCGCTCCCTGATCAGCGGCCAGCGCATGGAAAAAATTCACTGGGGGCCGAACTGGGAAGAAATTCTCGGCACCGAATTTGAACAGCGCCGCAAGGACAAAAACTTTGACGAAGTGGTTCAACAGGACATTTACGGCCAGTTTGAAAAAACCTTCATGATGTATTTGCCCAGGCTGTGCGAGCATTGCATCAATCCCGCCTGTGTCGCCAGCTGCCCTTCCGGCGCGATTTACAAGCGCGAAGAAGACGGTATTGTCTTGATCGACCAGGACAAATGCCGCGGTTGGCGCATGTGCGTGTCTGGTTGTCCCTACAAAAAAATCTACTACAACTGGAAAACCGGCAAGTCGGAAAAATGTATTTTCTGCTACCCCCGCATTGAAGCCGGACAGCCCACCGTGTGCTCGGAAACCTGCGTTGGCCGCATCCGTTACCTCGGCGTCCTGCTCTACGACGCCGACCGCATCGAAGAAGCGGCCAGTGTCGCCAACGAGCAGGATTTGTACCCGGCACAGCTGAGTCTTTTCCTCAACCCGGACGACCCCGAAGTGATCGCGGCGGCGCGCAAAGAAGGCATTCCCGACGCCTGGCTGGAAGCTGCCCGCCAGTCTCCGGTTTACAAAATGGCCATCGACTGGAAAGTGGCGCTGCCCCTGCACCCCGAATACCGCACCATGCCCATGGTCTGGTATGTACCCCCCCTGTCGCCCATTCAAACCGCCGTTCAGGCGGGACATGTCGGCATGAACGGCGTTATTCCCGACCTCAAGTCCCTGCGCATTCCCCTGCGCTACCTGGCCAATTTGTTGACCGCTGGCGATGAAAAACCTGTGGTAACGGCACTGGAGCGCATGATTGCCATGCGCGCCTTCAAACGCGCCCAACAGGTGGAAGGTGTGGAAGATCTGGATGTGCTCAAACAGGTGGGACTCAGTGTTCAGCAGGTGGAAGACATGTACCGCTACATGGCCATCGCCAATTACGAAGACCGCTTTGTTATCCCCACCAGCCACAAAGCCTATGCGGAAGAGGCCTACGACATGAAAAGCGGCTGCGGCTTCAGCTTTGGTAACGGTTGCAGCGACGGCAATAACGATGTCAATTTGTTTGGCAACAAAAGTCAGGTTGTCCGCCAGGTCATTCCTGCCGTGAACAGGGAGTAAGGTATGGAATTACTGAGTGTGTTATCGCGATTGCTCGACTATCCCACAGCAGAACTTGGGGACTTGAAAGCGCCCATGATTGAGCTGGTCAATACCAGTGGCTTGAGCCAGCAAAATCGCGCCGCCGTCATCGAATTTATCGAGCGCCGCCTTGCCGGAGACCTTATGGACTGGCAGGCGGAATACGATGGCCTCTTTGAGCGCGGGCGCTCCCTGGGACTCTGGCTCTTTGAACATGTTCACGGTGAAAGCCGCGATCGCGGCCAGGCCATGGTGGATCTACTCAATCAATACCGCCTTGCCGGACTTGAACTGGACAGCAACGAACTGCCGGATTACATCCCGCTCTTTCTCGAGTTTTTAGCCACCCAGGGCGACAGCAATGCGCGAGAGTGGTTGCAGGATGTGGAGCATATACTCGCCACCCTGTTGTGCCGTCTCGAAAACAGAAACAGCGACTATGCCGTGCTCTTTACCGCACTGCTGGACGCCGCCCACAGTCGCTTTGATGTCGCTCAGCTGCGCCAACAGCTGGCCGGCGAAAAGCGCGACGACAGCCGTCAGGCCATCGACAAGGAGTGGGAGGAAGAAGCGGTCACCTTTGGCGCCCCCGACGGCGGTGCCTGCTCGTCAACAACCAACAGACCCAGTGAAAATCAGCGCCGGGATCTCGATATACCCGTCACCTGGACGGGTTTTAACCAGTGCGCACAGTGAGGAAAACACCATGAGTTATTTAAATAACCTGCTCTTTGGCATTTACCCTTTTATTGCTATCGCCATCTTTGTGGTGGGTTCCATGGTGCGCTACGACCGGGAGCAATACACCTGGAAAACCGGCTCCAGCCAGCTTTTGGAGAGTAAAAATCTCCGCCGTGGCAGCATCCCCTTCCATATCGGTATCATCATGATACTGGTGGGGCATTTTTTCGGTCTGCTGACGCCGGTTGAAATCTGGCATGTGCTTGGCGTCAGCGCCACCGCCAAACAGATCATCGCCATGAGTCTCGGCGGTGTTTTTGGCCTGGTCTGCCTCTACGGCCTGACCATTCTGCTCAAGCGCCGCCTCAGCAATCCCCGCATCAGGGCAACCAGCACCAACATGGATATTGCCGTACTACTACTCCTCTACGCCCAACTGCTGCTCGGCTTATTGTCCATTTTTGTTTCCGCCAACCACCTCGACGGCGCGGAAATGCTGCTGCTCATGAGCTGGGCGCAAAACATTGTCACCCTGGATGGCGCTGAAGCCGCCAATGCCATTGCCCATGTTCACTGGATTTACAAACTCCATGTATTCCTTGGCATGACATTGTTTATCGTCTTCCCCTTCAGCCGCCTGGTGCATATCGCCAGTGTGCCAGTGCAGTATTTGAGCAGAAATTACCAGATCGTGCGGGCAAAACGCTAATTGCACAGGAGCAGTCATGATTACTGTCAACAATAGGATCATCAGCGAAGATCAGGTGCTTGCTGAAATGCAGTACCATCCCGCAGAGAACCACAGAGAGGCGATGATGGATGCGGCTCAGAGCCTGATTATCGCCGAGCTGATTCGTCAGCGCGCCAGGGATCTCGGCCTGGCTGACGAAGACGACCACAACGATGTCAGTGCTGAAATTCTCGTCGAGCGCGAGGTGAATTTTCCAACCGCATCCCTTGCCGAATGCCAGCAGTATTATGAAAAAAATCCGCAAAAATTCACCACCTCGCCCCTGGTGAGCGCACGCCATATCCTCCTGGCGGCGCTGCCTGAAAACACCGAGGAGCGTTTCGATGCGAAAAACCTGGCGGAAAACATTATTGGCCAACTGCAACAGGGGGAAGATTTTTCAGCACTGGCGCGCCAGTTTTCCCGCTGCGACTCCGCCGCACAGGGTGGATCCCTGGGTCAATTGAGCAAAGGGCAAACGGTGGCGGAATTTGAACGCCATGTCTTTAACCTCGGCGAAGGCCTTGCTCCCCACCCCATAGAGAGCCGCTACGGTTTTCATGTGGTGATGGTGGATCAGAACCTGCCGGGAAAACTGTTGCCTTTTGAATTTGTCCAGGAGCGCATCGAAACCTATCTCAATGAAAAAGTCCGCCGCAAAGCCATCGCCCAATACATATCCCTGCTTGTCTCCGAAGCGGAGATCAGCGGATTTCAATTTGACGTAAATTCAAGCCCTTTAATGCAGTAACAGGAGCAAAGTGATGGAATGTTGTGGCGCGTGCGGCGGCCAATCCGCAGAACAAGCAAAGAACCAGGCCAACAAAAAGGCAACGGCAAAAATGCCTGAAAACGCCGCTGCCGCGAAACCGGCGGCAAACCCGGAGCAGCGCACCGACGCGGTGACTCAATATCCGCCAAAACCCTAAGACGGGATTTTACACAGGTGTTGATACTGCCATGACCGCCGTGACAAACCTTGCTCTTATGGACAAAGGCATTCGCTATTCGACAAAACTGCTCACCTACGGCCTCAAGTCGGCGCCGGATAGGGCGGTCGCATTTATACTGTCGACGCTGCTCAATCAGGGGCTGAAAAACAGTTTGGGCGAAGGGGATTTTGATTTTTTCGACGGTAAAACCCTGGCTATCGCTGTCGACGACACGGCAAAAATTCTTGTCATCGAAAAGCGCTATAACCGCCTCAGGGTGTCACCCCAGCTTGAAGAAAAATCCTCAGGCAGCGAAAGCCCCCTCCGCAATGGCGCCGATGTCATCATCAAGGGCTCTGTAGCCAGTTTTATTCTCATGATTAGCGGGACTGTGGATCCCGACACCCTCTTTTTCAGACGCAAAATAACCATAACCGGCAATACAGATTTAAGTCTTGCCGTAAAAAATATGCTGGGCAGCCTTGAGCCGGAAAAAACCCTGCCAAAACCCTTGTTATTTTTTATAACGGAATACGCCAGAGCCATTGGCCGGGCCATGGACAGAAAACCTCCGGGGAATGAATTGAGGAACCAATCATGAGCATGGACATTACCAAGTATTTTTCAGCGGATCACGACCGTCTGGATATTATTCTTGAAGCCAGCGAAAAAGAAATGGTTGCAGGCAACGGCAAGGCTCTGGATTATTTTACGACCTTCAAAAACGGTCTAAAAAAACATATCGACTGGGAGGAAGAAATTTTATTTCCGCTCTTTGAGAAAAAATTAAATATTTTCAGCATGGGACCAACCCAGGTGATGCGCCTTGAGCATCAAAAAATCATTAATATTCTCACTCAAATAGAAATGGTTTTGTCACAACAGCAATCTGACCCTGATCTGTTTATGGCGCTAAAAACCCTGCTGCAATCCCACAACATCAAGGAGGAGAGCATCCTCTACCCCGCTATAGACGAAAAACTGAGCAAAACGGAAATTGCCGACATTTTCAGCAGCATGGCGGAACTGCCCGAAGTGGATGACTGCGGTATTTAAACCATGCGGATATTGGCAAACCATTTTTTCTCCAGGAGCGAGTCCTTTATAAAACGCCGGCAAACTTGCCACTGACCACCCACAAAGGAGACAGCATGGAGTTATTATGCCCAGCGGGCAACATCCCCTCATTAAAAGCGGCCATTAAAGCAGGTGCCGACGCCGTCTATGTGGGTCTGAACAACGACACCAACGCCCGCCACTTTACCGGCCTCAATCTCAGTGGCGAAAAATTGCGCGAAGCGGCGGATTATGTCCATGCCGCCAATCGCAAACTGCATGTGGCCATTAATACCTTTGCCCACCCCAATCAAATGGAGCGCTGGCAAGACAGTGTCGACCAGGCCATTTCCGCCCAGGCGGACGTGCTTATTCTCGCCGATATTGCTGTTCTCGACTATGTTCACAACACCCATCCACACCAGGAAGTTCATCTCAGCGTGCAGGCCTCCGCCACCAACGCCGGAGCCATTGAATTTTACAAGCGCCAATTTGGCGTAAAGCGCATTGTATTGCCGCGGGTACTGAGTATTCATCAGGTGAAAATGCTCAAATCCCAATGCGATATAGACCTCGAGGTCTTCGCATTTGGCAGCCTTTGCGTGATGGCGGAAGGCCGCTGCTATCTCTCATCCTATGTCACCGGAGAATCCCCCAATACCAGTGGGGTCTGTTCACCGGCTCGCTTTGTTGAATGGCAGGATAAACCCCAGGGCTTGTCCACCAGGCTCAATGGCGTACTTATCGACAACTATAAAAGCGGCGAGCAGGCGGGATACCCCACATTGTGCAAAGGTCGTTTTTGTGCCGGCACCGACACTTACCACGTGCTCGAGGAACCCACCAGTCTTAACACCCTCGATCTTTTGCCGGAACTTTATCAACTGGGAATCAGCTCCCTGAAAATCGAAGGTCGCCAGCGCAGCGCTGCCTATGTTGCCGAAGTCACCAGAGTCTGGCGCAACGCCATTGATGCCGTCATGGCAAACCGTTTCAGCGTCAAACAGGAATGGCAGGCAGCCCTGGAACAGCTTTCAGAGGGTTATCAAACCACCCTTGGCGCATACCATCGCAAATGGAAATAGGAACCCGTTATGCAAGTAGCCGTTGGATCCATGCTTTATCTGTGGCCAAGAGACCACATGGAAGAATTTTATCGCCGTGTCGCAGAAAGCCGCGCCGATATTGTGTATCTCGGTGAATCCGTCTGTGAAAAACGCTGCCTGAGCACGTTTGAAGACTATTACCGCTGGGCAATGGTTCTTCGCGAAGCGGGCAAACAGGTGGTTTTATCTACCCTCACCCTGCTGGAATCCTCCTTTGCCCTGAAAGACGTAGAACGCTACTGCCTCAATGGTGATTTTTTGGTGGAAGCCAATGATATGGCCGCCGTTCAGATACTCGTCGAACATAAGCTTCCCTTTGTCATAGGTTCCGCCATCAACTGTTATAACGCCCACAGCCTTGAAAAATTAAGGAAACTGGGAGCTGTTCGCTGGGTTATGCCCGTAGAGTTATCGCGGCACTGGCTTGAGCAAATCAAAAGCGAACAAAGCAATCTGGGCTTTCCCAGCATTGAAACCGAAGTGCTGAGTTATGGCTATCTGCCCCTCGCCCACAGCGGGCGCTGTTTTACAACTCGCTATCTCAACCGAGCCAAGGATAAATGCCAACTTGTCTGCCAGCAGTACCCAGAGGGAATCAAGGTACGCAGCCAGGAGGGACAGGAAATTTTTAATCTCAATGGCATCCAGACCCAATCCGGCACGGTTTACAACCTTCATTCCGACCGCGCCAGCATGGCGGGCCTGGTGGATATTTGCCGCCTCAGTGCCCACAGCAACCAGTGCCTCGACTGGATTGAGGCCTTTAAAAGCGGCGCCTCACCATCCCAGCCACCAGAGTCCCAGTGCAACGGCTACTGGCATAACATTGCCGGCATGGATTATCGATCCAGAGACTCTGCAAACGGCGACTATCGATCCTGGGAATAATAGCTTGCGCTTTTAACCGGGCATGAGTTATTGCCCGGTTAATCCCTTGACTGGGAAAAAAGATAGACAACCAGCAAAAAAGTAATAAACCAAAAACCGCTGAGTAATTTCCAGAACAGCAATGTGCCTGCGCCTTTGACTTCCGGGTCCTCTTTCAAAAAAAGAGGGTTGGGATGGGTAAGATCAGCCATAAATTCAGCAATATTGAGATAGCGATCCGCGGGATTGATTTTTACGCCCTTTTCCAGCGCCCGGTCAAACCACAGGGGAATCACAGGGTTGTATTTTCTCGCGGAATGATAGCGCAGCCGATCGTAATCCTGGCTGGTGCGACAGGTTTCAATCTTGTCGCCATAGGGCAGATGGCCGGTAAATAATTCATAACAGATGGTCGCGAGGCTGTAGACATCACCCTGAACCCCAGGGTTTTTACCCTGAAGATAGTAAGGATCTGAATAGCTGGCGGTGCCAAGGACCCCCTGGTGCTCAAGGGGGCGGTAAAGTTCGGCAATACCGGCGACAAATACAGAGCCAAAATCAACAATCTTCGCACGGTCATTATTATCGACCATGATATTTCCCGGCTTGAGATCCTGGTGCACGGCTTCGTTTTGATGAAATACTTGAAGGCCATCGGCAATTTGCTTGATGATTTCGATGGCCTTGCCGGGTTTGAGCTGGCTCTGGGATTGTTGCCATGTATCCAGACTGACACCTTCCACTTTTTCCATCAAATAATACAGCGCCGTGCGCGGACGATTGTGGCCGATAATGCGAACCACATGGGGCGAGTCTATTCGGCTGCCTATCCATTGTTCACGAATAAAGCGGTCGATGTAATGACTGTCATCCGCGTAATTTTGTGATGGTGTTTTCATCACATAACGCTCGCCGCTGTGTTCATCTTCCACCAGATACAACTGACTGCGGCTCGACGCAAACAACTCTTCAATGACACGGTAACCATCGAGCTTCATTCCCGGCTTCAATGCAGGCGGAAATGGCAATCGCGTCAACTCGGCATTAAAGTCATCAATACTCTGCTCAGGCAAAGCAAGAATTTTCACAACCACACAGCTGAGATTATCATCACTGTTGGCGTCTTTTGCCGCAGCGATTAATTCATTGCACATAACCTCAGCAGATGAATCCCCCATGAGGATTCGAATGATGTTTTTGGTGGCGACAAAATCGTGGACTCCGTCGCTGGTGAGCAGGAGAATATCCCCTTCCATTAGAGCGAAACAGCCGTAATCAATATGGAGCAGATTGTCCATGCCCACGGCTCTGGCCAACAATGGCGCGCCGTGACCGACAACAGCAGTGTGATCCTGGGTCAGTTGTTTTAATTGTTCGCCGCGCAAGAAATAGATGCGGGTATCGCCGACGTGAAAAAAATGCCCCTGGTGCCCTTTCAAAACAACAGCGGAAAATGTCGACAGATAGCCTTTGGTTTCCTGTTTAAACTCGTGGCTTTTACGGTAGAGGCGAAGATTGATTGCCGACAGCACCTGCTGACCGCTGTGGCTGACAGACCAGGTATCCGGGGTTTTGTAATACTCCTCAAAAAACCGCTGAACCGCAGTGCGACTGGCTTCCTGTCCGGCTTCGGCGGTACTGACACCGTCGGCGACAGCGAAGCTACAGCCCTTCACCTGTTCGAGATAGAATTCCTGGGGAAGGGAAATAGCGGCCATATCCTCGTTGATGGGCTTTTTTCCTGCTTCCGTAATATAACCAGTATCCAGTTTAAATCCAGCCGTCGCCATCGAGAGAAACCCTGAAGCCACTATTTATGCCATGATTTTGCGTTCCCCATGAGCGTAAAGCAAGCACTGATTGTGGCGTCGAATTGTTGTCGCCAGCGCGAAAAAACTACCGGTTTTTTCTGGTTGCCACAGCCCCGTGGCGACAACCCTGTTTGCTCCCGTGTTTTGCCAAAAATACAAATACCACCCATTGGGTAGTTATTGGCCATAACACTGGGGACAGGACAAAATAACCAGATTCCGGTTTTCAATCCTGGAATTTTCGGTACACTGATCACAATAAGCGGCCAAAGATCCCCCGGAGCGCCTCTAAAAATGCATTATCAATATGCCAACCGCGCCTTGACCCTTGCCACACTGGCTTTTGCCGCCAGTTTTTCCGTATGGACTCTATACGCCGCCCTGGCATTGCCCGTCAGTGATCAGCTCGACCTCAATTTTACCGAACTCGGCCTGATGCTGGCCGCGCCCATGCTCACTGGTGCCTTGACTCGCATTCCCGCTGGCCTGCTGGCTGACAGAACATCACCCAAGAGACTTTTTGTCTGGCAAATGATCGCTGTACTCCCTGCCCTGGCGCTGTTGCCCCTGGCTACAGAATACAGCCATTACATTCTCATCGGACTTTGGCTCGGTTTGGCCGGCGCCTCCTTCACCTTTGGCATTCGCTATATCACCGACTTCTTTCCCCGCCACCTGCAGGGAACCAGTATGGGAATTTTTGGCGTTGGCAATGCCGGAGCAGCCATCACCTTAATAACCGCGCCTTTTATTATCAGCCAGCTGGGGTGGCAGTGGCTCGGCCCCGTCTATGGCCTTGGGTTAATGGTAATAACCCTGATTTTTTCTTTATTGGCGCCCAGCTCGCCAAATAATCAAGCGCTGGATCAGCGCCAGTCTCCAGGTTCATCCCTGTTGAAAACCCTGAGACACATCCATGTCTGGCGCCTTGGCCTTTATTATTATTTTGTTTTCGGCTCATTTCTGGCGCTTCTGCTATGGCTGCCCCACTATTACATGAAAGCCTATGGGCTCGACACTGGGCAAGCCATGGCCTTTACCCTGTTTTTTGTCGCCACATCATCCGTTGTCCGCGCCCTCGGGGGATGGTTTTCGGATCGCTACGGGGGGCGCACTGTCAACTGGAGCGTATTCTGGGTTTGCTTGGTTTGCCTGTTTTTTCTCAGTTACCCGCCCACCACCATGACCATCCACGGCGTCAACCAGGATGTTCAGTTAACCATTTCCATCAATGTCTGGGTGTTTACCGGACTGTTATTTATCATCGGCATCGCCCAGGGTTTTGGCCGCGCCAGTGTTTATAAAATTATTCACGATACCTATCCCGAAAAAATGGGTGAGGTGGGTGGCGTGGTCGCCGCGATTGGCGCTCTGGGTGGCTGTACGCTGCCCATTATTTTTGGCGTTATTGTCGACTGGATTGGCATCTACAGCGCCTGCTTTATGCTCCTCTATGGTGTTCTCGCTGTCTGCATGATAGCCATGTACCTGGCAATTCAAGCAGAGCGCTTCCAGGTTCGGCTCGCAGAAGCCAACCGCTATAATTTTTTGGAAGATGATGACATCACCCTTTGAAACCGCAAAAAGCCGGCAACACTTCCGGGCTAGCCCGGATGTTGCACCAGTCCACGCTGAAATCTGAGTTTTGCGCGGGTATAACAGACTTAAACGTCATTCCCGCGCAGGCGAAAATTCGAGAGTCTCGCCACCCTGAAAAAAACTGGACGCCCGCCTACGCGGGAGTGACGAAAATCTTCGCTTCGGCGCTAAGTCAGTACCATTGTCCTTATACCTCTTTTTTTCCCGCCAGCCGTAACACCGCTTTGATCCATATCAAACCGGATTGCCCCTGAACTTCTATAATGATTTTTCATTTAGAAAATCGGGAGAACTGCAATGCGTGACGACAATCCAAAACCACTGGTCTACGCATGCTCTGGTTGTTCCAATGTCGCTCAGCTCGCCAATGATCTGGCTGTAACCATGGACAGGGAAAATGTCGCAGAAATGTCCTGTATCGCCGGTGTCGGCGGCAATGTCAAATCCCTGGTCAAGGTGGCCAAATCCGGACGCACAATTATCGCTCTCGACGGCTGCCCTCTCAATTGCGTCAAGGCCTGCCTCAACAATCATGAAATTTCGCCGGATTATCATTTTGAACTGACAACCATGACCGGCCTTAAAAAAACCAAAGACACCAAGTGCACCAGCATCGAAGCCTATAACACCATGAAAATGATTTATAACGCCATTACAACGCAACAGATTAAACGTAAAAATACTTCACAAGTACCCAAAACCGCCAAGGTTGAACCCATTCTGGGTAGGCGCCAGCAGTAATTGATTTATGTCAAGATTCAGCAATCAGCGCCAGCTTAATCTTGACGTTAATCAAATACGGTCAAAGGTAAAAAAATGAACAACACATCATTGCTAGCCTCCGGGAGTCTTGCCCTTTTAATCAGCACAACGGCAAGTGCCGATATTCACAGCGCTGTTGAACAGGCGGTAAAGGAAAGCAAGACAAATCTTTTGTTGCGCTATCGCTATGAATTTGTTGATCAGGACGGCCTTGACGAAGAGGCTCACGGATCGACGTTACTGAGCAGGCTGACGTTTACTTCAGGGGCTATCAACGGTTTTCGCGCAGTTGCTGAAATAGACAATGTCAGTGTGATTGGTGCTGAAAATTACAACAACACCTATAACGGCATGGTGGATCACCCTGTTGTCGCCGATCCCGACGGCACCGAAATCAACCAGGCTTATGTGAATTACAGCTACGACTCGATGAATGTTACTGGCGGCAAGCAGCGCATCAATCTTGACGATCAGCGCTTTATTGGCGGTGTCGGCTGGCGCCAGAATGAACAAACCTACGATGGCTATCGACTCCAGTACGGCATAACCTCTGCCCTTAATCTTGACTACAGTTATTTATACAACGTTAATCGCATTTTTGGTGAGGACAGCCCAAACAGCGACCTTCACGGCGAAATCCATCTGATTAACAGCAGCTACAGCATCAATGAAACACAAAAACTCAGTGCTTTTGTCTATTTGCTGGATTTTGATCAGGCACACACCTTGTCAAGCCAAACTGTAGGGCTGCGCTACCAGGGACAATTCAGTCCTTTTGCCATCACCGCAAGCCTCGCCCAGCAGCAAGACTATGGCGACAACAGCAACGATTATGACGCCCTCTACGGGCTTGTTGAGATCTCGGGGAAATTATCGGCATTAACCTGGGGGCTTGGCTATGAACTCCTCGGCGAAGACAATGGTGTCGCAGTGGCAACGCCATTAGCCACAGGCCACAAGTTTCAGGGTTTCGCCGACAAGTTTCTCACTACGCCAGCGAACGGAATTGAAGATACTTACGTTTCTGCCGCTGGCTCTATCGCCGGTATAAACCTCAATGCGACCTACCATAATTTTAAAAGTGATCAGGGCAGCATTGACTACGGCAATGAACTGGATATGACCGCAGGATTTGCAGTCAGCAAAAATTGCAGCCTGCTGGTGAAATACGCCCACTACGAAGCCGATACTTTTGCCACTGACACCGACAAAATCTGGCTGATGGTTCAGTTAATGCTTTGAAGGTTGCCACCAAGATTTGATCTCTGTGTCCTTTGCCCCTATTTACTAGGGGCTTTTTTTTGACTGTAGCCAGCGTTTTCACCAAATCATCAGGCAATGTTTAAGGGCTTAGTATTACCTAAATCACAGGTAATAGATTCGCTGCCAGCTTGTGTACTCCAATAGGGGTAGGCCGTGAGGCAGGGTAACGCTTCCAGGGAATTTTCAGCTACTTCTGTAGTGATAACAGGACTGAACCGGGCGCGGTTGTGCCCCTTCAAAATTGACTTGCATCAAGTTAAAAAGACCAGTGAAAGCAGAAAATTACCCTTAGTCTCTATGACATCATCAGGTGGATAATATGGCTACACAAAAATTCAACCTTCTCTCTTTTACGGGGAAAATGAAAATACTCCATTTAAGCTGGATGGCCTTTTTCATCACTTTTTTTGTCTGGTTCAACTTTGCTCCCATGCTCCAGGCAATAAAATTATCCCTGGGGTTAAGTCCCGAACAGATCAAAACCCTATTGATTCTTAATGTAGCGCTCACCATTCCCGCCAGGGTTATTATTGGCATGCTCACGGACAAATACGGCCCCAAGATAGTCTATTCGGTGCTGCTCGCGATTTGCTCTGTACCCTGCTTTATGTTTGCCTTGGCCGATACGTTTATGCAGGCTGCCATAGCCCGTTTCTTGCTGGGTTTTATTGGCGCCGGTTTTGTCATCGGCATACGGATGGTGTCAGAGTGGTTTCCCCATAACGAGCTCGGCACTGCCGAAGGCATTTACGGTGGCTGGGGCAATTTTGGCTCCGCCGCTGCCGCCTTTACCCTGCCAACCATCGCACTGCTTTTTGGCGGCGATAACGGCTGGCGCTACGCAATCGCCATTACCGGTATTCTCAGTCTGGTTTTTGCGTTTATTTACTATTTCAATGTAAGCAATACGCCCAAAGGCTCCACCTACTTCAAACCGAAAAATCACAATGCCATGGAAGTGACCTCAAAAGGGGATTTTTTCCTACTTTTGGTGATGAAAATTCCCATGTATGCGGCATTGGCACTGCTGGCGTGGAAATTGTCTCCCGATGGCGTGAAAATGTTGAGCGCAAGCATCACCCTCTATATTTACTGGGGTCTCTTCTTTCTCTACCTTTACGAGGCCTACCATGTCTGGATGGTCAACAAACATGTTTTTAAGGCTCCAGTACCGGAAATGCACCGCTACAAATTCAAGCAGGTTGCGGTGCTCGACATCCTTTATTTCACCAACTTCGGCTCGGAACTGGCGGTTGTGTCTATGCTGCCGCTGTTTTTTCTCGAGACCTTTAGCCTCAGCCCGGTGGTCGCTGGCATGCTGGCCTCTGGCTATGCCTTTATGAATCTTATGTCGAGACCGGCGGGGGGCGTTATTTCCGATAAATTTGGCCGCAAGCCAACCCTGCTGATACTCACTGCCGGCCTGGCTGTGGGCTATTTTTTGATGGGGCTTATTGATAGCCAATGGCCTGTGTGGCTGGCAGTGGTAATCGCCATGGCCTGCTCGTTTTTTGTCCAGTCTGGCGAAGGTGCTGTTTTTGCAGTGGTTCCCCTGATCAAGCGTCGCCTCACCGGCCAAATAGCGGGCATGGCTGGCGCCTATGGCAATGTTGGCGCAGTAACCTTTCTGACCGTACTTTCCTTTGTCGACTACAATGTCTTTTTCTATGTCATTGCCGGAACCGCGGTTATTGGCTTCATCACATTGTTCTTCATGGAAGAACCGAGAGGTCAAATCGCCGAAGTCAAAGAGGATGGTACCGTTGAATTGATTGACGTTTCTCACAGACCTGCAAAGGCCGTCTGATGACGAACGATCAGCCCGCCAGAATTCCCTGCTGCAATCCCGTGATTGCAGCAGAAAACCACAAGGTAAAGCCATGTTAGAGGACGGCTACAAGCGACGATTCAATTATTTGCGGCTATCTGTGACGGAAATCTGTAATTTCAGATGTAGTTATTGTTTGCCAAATGGTTATACGGGTGGCAATAAAAAAGTCTTTTTGACATTGGCGGAAATAAAAACCCTTGCCAGGGCATTCGCGTTGTCTGGCACGGAAAAAATTCGCATTACCGGCGGCGAGCCAACACTGCGCCAAGACATCATTGATATAGTTGGCATCTGTGCGGCAACTCCGGGTATAAAAAACGTTGCCTTAACCACCAATGCCTACCGCCTTCCCGACATTCTTGAACAATTGGTTGACGCCGGTCTCAGCGCTGTAAATATCAGTGCCGACAGCCTGGATTCCGGCAATTTTAACGCCATTACCGGTTTCGACAAGTTGGATCGGGTCATTAAAAGCATCGATCTTGCCCTGACACTGGGGTTGAAAAAAGTCAAAATTAACACTGTGCTTCTGAAACAGTCCAATGCCCATGAGTTTGAAACCTTTCTCGCCTTTGTAAAAAACTGTCCGGTAACCGTTCGCTTTATCGAACTCATGCAAACCGGCGACAATCACGCCTATTTTCGCAAAGAACATTTGTCGGGAAACGAATTAAAGCGGAAACTGCTGGAAAACGGCTGGCAGCAGGTGGCAAAAAGCCGTGACGCCGGGCCTGCGGAGGAATTTTTTCACAAGGATTATCGCGGCCGCATTGGCCTGATCATGCCCTACGAAAAAAATTTTTGCGACTCCTGCAATCGTCTTCGAATTTCAGCGCAGGGAAAACTCAACCTCTGTCTATTTGCCAGCGGCAGCCATGACCTTAGAGCGGCCATAGCCAGTGGCGACCCGGAATTTTTGGCCGCCGAACTTCGCCGCTGCGTCAATGGCAAACAAAAAAGTCACCATCTCCAACAGGGATATAGCGGCGGCACACAGAACCTTGCCATGATCGGCGGTTGATGCGTTGCAGCTGCACCAGTTCAGCCAACGTTTATATTGTTCACACACCAGTTTGAGGCATAGCAAATGAGCCATTTAGCAGAAAGCACATTTAAGGCATTGAATATCGCCGTTCTAACCGTATCAGACACCCGCGACGAAAGCACTGACACCTCCGGCCAGCTCTTGATTGAGCGCGCCACAAGGGACGGCCATCGCCTGGTTGACAGAAAAATCGTCAAGGACGATATCTATCAGATCCGCAGCGTGATTTCCCAATGGATAGCCTCTGTGGAGGTTCAAGTGGCATTAGTGACGGGAGGCACAGGATTTACCACCAGGGACAACACGCCGGAAGCCATTCAGCCGCTACTGGATAAGCAGGTGGACGGCTTTGGTGAACTGTTTCGCCAGATTTCCTATCAACAGATCGCCACCTCCACCATTCAGTCCCGGGCGCTGGCGGGACTGGCAAATAAAACCCTGGTGGTCTGTGTTCCCGGCAGTACCAATGCCTGCCGCACCGCCTGGGATGAAATTCTAAAAAATCAACTTGATGCGCGCCACCGCCCCTGTAATTTTGTTTCCCATTTGAAAGCTTGATTTTATCCCCTGCTGGCGCAATTTCCGCGCCGGCAACCTCAATTTCATTCCCCTATTTTTCAGGTGCGAATCCTGCTCGCGATATTCCTCCTTAAACCGAATCGCGAGCAGGCTTCGCTATTCACCTCTGATCTAATTTTTTGTACCGGTAAAAAAACGGAATGCCAGTCTGTGCAGGCATTCCGCTCAAAAATTGCCATTCACGCATTTGTCTGAATGGCATCAGGGAATAATTTATCAAGGATTATAAAATTCGCCGTCTTTGCGCAGATAGAACCACCAGTTTATCAACACGCAAATCGCATAAAACATGGCGAACCCTATCAGGGCTGTTTCGGGATTTCCCGCACTGATCTGCTCGCCAAGTACTTTGGGAATATAGAATGCGCCGTAGGCAGCTATGGCTGATGTCCAGCCCAGCACCGGGCCTGCCTGCTCTTTGGGAAAGACCACAGCGATGGTGCGAAAGGTGGAGCCATTGCCAATACCTGTGGCCGCAAACAACACCAGAAAGAGAAGAAAGAAAGGTACAAAATACTGTTCCGGGGTCGCCGACTGATAGGCGGCAGACATGTAGTAGGCCACACCCAGGCTTGAAATTACCATAACAATGGAACAGGCATGGGTGACTGCGGCGCCGCCAAATTTATCCGCTATCCACCCCCCCACAGGGCGAATTAGCGCGCCAATAAAGGGAGCCATCCAGGCATACATCAGTGCGCTTGGGGCATTGGCATTGATGACGTCATGGGTCATAACGCCGTTCACTTCCAGATGCTGATAGCCAAAAATCACTTTGATTGCCAGGGGAAATGCCGCAGAAAAGCCGATAAACGAACCGAAGGTCATGGTGTAGATAACACTCATTACCCAGGTGTGCTTATTGTTAAAAATTTTATATTGCCGACTCAGGCTTTTACCAATTTCACCGGGCAGAACCTTCAGTGACATGACCGTGAAGGCAATCACAAACACCAGCACAAGTTCTTTTGGAATGGGGTAGCCCGAACCATTGGCCGATGCAGGCAAAATAAGCCACAAGCCCACGGCAGCGGTGGCCAACCCCATGCTCAGCATCAGAGTCATTCTCGCCATGGCAATCAGGGGATTGCCCACATTGGGAGACACTTCGGGGGTTTGAATATTGTTCATGCCAAACCAGGAAAGAAATGCCAGCGGCACCAGCAGCAGCAACCACAAAAAACCGCCATTCTGTATCCAGGTGTCTGTGCCTACAGGGATTTTGCCGATCAGGGTTCCCGACGGACTCACCAGAGTCACAGGATCGCCGCCAAGAGCGCCAAAAACACCGTAGGTCATAAATAAGGGAATGAGAATCTGCATGGTGGTTACACCGAAATTACCCAGACCCGCATTCAAACCCAGCGCCAGCCCCTGGCGGCTCTTGGGAAAGAAGAAACTGATATTGGACATTGACGCGGCAAAATTGCCGCCGCCAATCCCTGAAAGCAGGGCAAGAAGCTGATAGTGCCACAGGGGAGTTGCCGGGTTTTGCAGGGCGACCCCGGTAAAGAACGCGGGAATAATCAACAGTGAGGTTGTAAAAAAGATGGTATTGCGGCCACCGCAGAAGCGAATAAAAAAGCTGCTGGGTATGCGAAGAGTTGCACCGGAAAGGCCGGCAATGGCGCTGAGGGTAAACAAATCTTCAGCACTGAATGGCAGCCCCACATTCATCATCTGGACAGTGATAATGCCCCAATAGAGCCATACTGCAAAGCCGCATAGCAGGCAGGGTATGGATATCCAGAGGTTGCGATTTGCAATTGAACGCCCTTGGGTATTCCAGAATTCTTGATTTTCTGGCTCCCATTTATAAAGGTCAGCCATAACTCTTCTCCGAGTGGTAGTTTCAATCAAACTATGGCTGGAGCACCCTGGCTAAACAATGCGTATTGAGGGGTATAAAACCGCCATCAGCCCCCTCTTTCGAATACCACAATAGGGGTATTAATTTTTCTGGCTGTTGAATTTAAACAATTTTTTGTTTAGTGCCTAAATCAAAGATGGGTATTACCGGCAACGGCTAACCGTTTCTTCACTGATGATGGAACATGATATATATCAATCATTTCCGGAGGGTTTGTCGCTACCCTACAACTAAAGGTAAACTTGATAGCGTTATTGCCAAACAGAGATTCAATAATGACTGAACAACCAGCGACTATTTTATTGGTAGATGATCATCCCCTGCTTCGCAAGGGGCTGCGCCAGCTGATCGAACTTGACGATGAACTCCAGGTAGTCGGTGAAGTCTCTTCAGGCACTGAAGCCCTTAAAATTTCCCAGGAGCTGTCTCCAGACCTGATCATTCTCGATTTAAACATGCACGGCATGGATGGCCTCGACACATTGCGAGCGATGCGCGCCGCAGAAATTACCAGCCTTATTGTCATGTACACGGTTTCTGACAATGATGAAGATGTCATCACTGCCATCAGTCACGGCGCCGATGGTTACCTGCTTAAAGACATGGATCCCGGTGAACTGCTGGAAAAAATCAAGGAAGCGGTAAGCGGCAAAATGGTCATCAGCGAGAAACTCACCTCTGTTCTCGCCCAGGCCATTCGCAAGCCGGAAAGCAGCCAGCGCGCCTCGCTACTGGTTTCCCTCACGAGCCGAGAAATGGAAATTCTTAAATTGATCTCCAAGGGCTTGAGCAACAAGCTCATTGCCCGTGAGCTCGACATCTCTGACGGCACGGTCAAGGTTCATGTCAAACATTTACTGAAGAAGCTGGGCTTGCGCTCCAGGGTTGAAGCAGCCGTATTGATGATCAACCACAACAAGGGGAAGTAACATGGACTGCTGTGACGCTACAGGCCTGCTTTCCTTTGAAAAAGCCTGCAACAACTTGATTAACGATGTTAACTGCACCCTCGACAGTGAAGACATACCCCTGCCCCTGGCATTAAACAGAATTCTGGCCACAGACATCCGCGCTTCCCTTCAGGTTCCCGCCAGCGACAACTCGGCAATGGACGGCTACGCCTTGCGCGCCGGCGACGTCGCTGCCAATACCTGTCTCAAACTTGTCGGTCAGTCCTACGCCGGACACCCCTACTCAGGACGAATCAATCCCGGCGAATGTATTCGTATTATGACCGGCGCAGTCATGCCCACAGATGCGGATGCGGTGGAAATGCAGGAAAACACCAGCGCCACTGGCGACCAGATTTATTTTTCCAAGCCTGTGAAACCGGGTCAGCATGTTCGCCGCGCCGGTGAAGATATTGACAGGGGCGACACCGTGCTGACAGCGGGACGCCGTCTCACCCCCGTAGATATTGGCTTGCTGGCTTCCCTGGGGATAACCAGTCTGAGGGTGTACAAACCCCTCCGTATTGCAGTTTTTTCCAGCGGCGATGAGTTGTGCAGCCCCGGCGCAACTCTGACGCCGGGCGGCATCTACGAATCCAACGGTTTTGTTATTTGCGCCATGCTCAGAAAACTGGGCTTCGATGTGCTTGATTTAGGCATTATTGTCGATACCGAGCAGGCCATTGAAGATGCCTTTTCAAGGGCGGCGGAAAACAGCGATGTCATTATTTCTTCCGGTGGCGTCTCCGTCGGCGACGCCGACTATATCAAGAAAGTACTGCTCAAAATTGGCGAAATCAATTTTTGGAAAGTGGCGATTAAACCTGGAAAACCCTTTGTATATGGACGTTTGGGCAAGCTTGCGGAAAAAACTGCTGCGCCGCCGGTTTTTTTTGGCCTTCCCGGCAACCCGGTATCCGCCGTCGTCACTCTCGACCAGCTGGCCATACCGGCGCTGTGCAAAATGGCGGGGGAACAGGTTAAACCCAGGCTGCAAATTCAGGCGCCACTGGCTCACGGCTTTAAACGCCACTCGGGACGCACCGAATTTCTCCGCGGCCAGCTCAGCGTCGACGACCAGGGAAATGCTACTGTCAGCGCCAGTACCGCCCAGGGCTCAGGAATTTTGAGTTCATTTACGGAAAGTAATGGCTACATCGTCATTCCCAGGGAAAAAGGCGATCTCCAGGCGGGAGAACTGGTTGCCTTTCAACCCTACGACCGGGCACTGCGATAATTTTCCGGCAAAAACAGCGCTGGATACATTGTTGCTGATGGCCTGAAAGCTGCGCCGGTTGCCAGAATTTTGCCGCCGGAGTTGGCCGATGCCCTCTCTGTACGTTGCGATGGCCGCGTACAGAGAGGGCATCGAAAATCCCCATTGACACTGTGCTGGTGCAGTTTTCGGGTTAGCCCCTCAGAGACGAACCCGTGTCAGCAAATCCAGGGTTGAGCTATCGAAAGCATCTCTGTTGCCGCTGTCGTTCAGCAAGTCCCCCGCCAGTGCCTTGCCCAGCTCAACGCCCCACTGATCAAAAGAATTGATATTCCAGATGCAACCCTGAACAAAAACCTTGTGCTCATAAAGCGCCAGCAAGGTGCCCAGATTGCGGGGAGTCAGGGAATCCAGCAGGATTGTATTGGAAGGGTGATTGCCGGAACACTTTCGATGGGCAGGAATATCGTCACCCTGATTTCCCGCCATCAGTGCCGCAGCCTGCGCGAGCATATTCGCCAATAGCACCCGGTGATGCTCCGGACTGCTGAGTCCATCTTCAACAACACCGACAAAATCCACCGGAACCAGGTGGGTGCCCTGATGAAGCAACTGGAAGAAACTGTGCTGGCTGTTGGTTCCTGTCAGCCCCCAAACCACAGAGCCTGTGGTGTAATCGACGGCGGCGCCATTCTGGCTTACAGACTTGCCATTGCTCTCCATATCCAGCTGTTGCAAATAAAAGGGCAAGTGAAACAGGCGCTCACAATAGGGAATCAGGGCATACGTTTGGGCACGGAGAAAATTGCCATACCAAATTCCCAGCAACGCCAGTATCACCGGCATATTCTGCCCCAGGGGTGCGGCGAGAAAATGCTCGTCCATGGCTCTGGCACCTTCGAGGAGGGCAGTAAAATTATCGTAACCAACACTAATTGCAATCACCAAACCAATAGCCGACCACAGGGAATAACGCCCCCCCAGCCAATGCCAAATCTGGAGCACATTTTCTGCCTGTATGCCCAGTTTAAGCGCCTTTTCAGGCGCCGCAGTGACGGCAATGAAATGGGGTGAGTGGTAGGGATTGGCCAACCCCAATGCCTGACTGAACCAGGTGGCTGTCGTACTTGCATTGAGCAGGGTGTCCTGGGTGGTAAAACTTTTACTGGCAATAATGACCAGGGTTGTTTCCGGATCGAGTTTTGCCAAGGTGGCGCGAATCATGTCGCCATCGACATTAGAGACAAAATGGCAGTCAATATCAGGGTGTGAAAATTCTTTTAACGCGCTGCAGGCAAGTTTCGGCCCCAGGTCTGAGCCGCCGATGCCGAGATTGACAATCTGGGTGATGGGTTTGCCGGTAGCTCCCAGCCAGTGACCTTTGCGAATTTTTTCGCTGATGGCAAAAATTTGTTGTTTCTGGGCATTAATGTCCTCGACCAAGGTGCCCAGACCTGCTTGCCCCCGCAGTTGGTCAGTGAATCTGACGGCCGAATGGAGCACAGGGCGCTGCTCACTGTTATTGATGATATCGCCGCGAAACATGGCTTGCCGCTGCTGTATGAGGGGAGAAGCATCGGCCAGAGCCAGCAATGCGGCGACAATATCATCGGTGACAAGATTTTTTGAATAATCGAGGTAAACCCCGCCACAGGAAATACTGTAGTTTTTGACCCGCGACGGATCTTTGTCGAGCAGGGATTTTATGGCGACCCCCTCAATGCCTGCGGCCATCTTTTTTAATGCCTGCCAGGGCGATGTCTGAGTCGGGTTAAAAGCGCTGACATTCATGCAAAAACTATCCTTGCGTTTAATCCCGCCATGTATTTCTCCTGGGTATTCTCTTCATTGTTTTTGCGAGCCTAGTCCGAAATTGCCCAGACACAGGCTGAAATCCTGGGTTTGTGCGGTTATAGCAGGCTTGGCGGCATTTACAGTTCGGCAACCGCTGCACCGAACCAACGTTGAGAAAATAATACAAACTTAATGCCAATGAGTACAGCCGCACTCCAGGCAAGATTTTCCAGGGATGGAGAGACCTGCCCGTTTGCGCGCCCCTGCTATTGACAGCTTTAGCAGGAGGACACAAAAAACCGGCCTCGAATTCTATTATGTAAACAGCCCCTAAGAAAGCAATTGTCGCGACTCCTGCCACCCGTTGCCGAAAGATCAAAATATTTTATTGTTTTTTCATAATGTTACGGTTACCATGGGCGCCGAAAGCAGTTGGACTTATGGCCGTTCACGGCAAACAGCGTCCCAACCCGCTTTTCGATTAACAGCCATTACCTGCCACTTTGTTGAGACTGCGCAGGTTGGTCGTCAGGTTTAGCCAGTGAACCGACGACCGAAAATTCATCACCGGCAACAGACCGGCGTATCACCCCTTCCAGGAATACCCCTGTTTTTATTCATCCCCAAACCGGGGATCACGGAAAAATCTATGACATTTAATGACCTCGGCCTTGAGTCGGCACTGCTGCGTGCTGTCGAAGAAAAAGGCTACACCACGCCATCCGCCATTCAAGAACAGGGCATCCCTGTTATTCTCAAGGGCGGCGACCTGATGGCTGCTGCACAGACAGGCACCGGTAAAACCGCAGGCTTTACCCTGCCCATGCTCCAGTTGCTCAACAATCGCGCCAAAGCCAAAACCAGCCCAAATCCCAGGGTATTAGTGCTCACCCCCACCAGAGAACTCGCCGCCCAGGTTCACGAATCTGTGCTCACCTACGGCAAATATTTGAAACTGACATCCACGGTGGTGTTTGGCGGCGTCAGCATTAACCCCCAGATCAAAATTTTGCGCAAAGGGGTGGACATTCTCGTCGCCACGCCGGGGCGTCTGCTCGATCTCCATCAACAGAAAGTCGTTCGCCTCGACGAAGTGGAAATTTTTGTCCTCGATGAAGCGGATCGCATGCTCGACATGGGGTTTATTCGCGATATTCGCCGCATTCTGCCGCTTCTGCCCAAGCAGCGCCAGAACCTGCTGTTTTCAGCAACCTTCTCCGATGAAATTCGCCAGCTCGCCCGCGGCTTTATTCACAACCCGGCGGAGATCAGCGTAACCCCCAGAAACACCGCCGCCGAATCCGTTGCCCAAACCATTATTCCCGTGGACAAAGGCAATAAGCCCGCCCTCCTCTGTCACCTGATCAAGGAAAAAAGCCTCTACCAGGCGCTGGTGTTCAGCCGCACCAAGCACGGCGCCAATAAACTGGTGGAGTTTCTCGGCAAAAATGGCATCGCTGCCGGCGCCATTCACGGCAACAAAAGCCAAAATCACCGCACCAAGGTTCTGGCGGAGTTCAAGGCGGGCAAACTGCAGATTCTTGTTGCCACCGATATCGCAGCCAGGGGTATCGACATCAGTCAGCTGCCCCATGTCATCAATTTCGACCTGCCCCAGGTGCCTGAGGATTATGTCCACCGCATTGGCCGCACCGGTCGCGCTGGGGCCGAAGGAGAAGCCTTTTCACTGGTCTGCGATGAAGAAGTGGATATGCTCCGCGCCATTGAACGCCTCATTGGCAAAGCCATTCCAAGAACGGAAATTCCCGGCTTTGAGCTTTCCAAGCCCCTGCCCCAGTACGCGCCAAAAACCGCCGCCAGCAACAATCGCGGCCGCTCCAGCAACCGTTCCAGACCTTCGGGAAATTCGAGCAATGGCCAGCAAAAACGGGCACCGGGCAATAACTCAAGCAACAGGCGCTTTCGCGGCAGAGGCGCTTCAGAGTCTTAAATTTTGCCCTGCAATCGCCACCGGCTGCAGGGCATCTGACGAAACCGTGACGGCGCGCCACAGCGCCAGGCTCTATCTTGAGCCAAAGCACTCAGGCCAGCCTGTTTCCACAGTGTCTTTAAAATACTCCGCGGAGAAATCCTCGGGGTATTTTTTTGTTCTCACTGTTCATCTCAGCCATCTCAGCCATCTCAGACTTGCCAGAGGCGAATGGCGCTGGGTTGCAATAGTCACGGCAAGTCCGGGGCTTTGTAATGCTCAGGCACCTCACCGCTCAAACTCTGCAAAAAGGTGACGATGGATTTTACAGACTGAGCTTCCAGTGTCTTTCCCAGTTGCAACTCGGCCATAATAGCCACGGCGTCTTCCAGCGACACCACTGAGCCGTCGTGAAAATAAGGGGCTGTGGCGACGATATTGCGCAACATGGGGACACGGAACACATATTCATCCCCTGCTTTCCCGGTGTTTTCAAACCTGCCCTTATCGATGGTTTCGGAATTGGTCAGTTGCCAATAATTGCCGTAGATACCAAACTTCTGCAGCATTTCTCCCCCCAGGCGGGCGCCATTGTGGCAGCCGCTGCAGCCCACAGCCATGAACTCCTGCAAGCCATTTTTCTGCTCAGGGGTCAACGCCGTTTCTTCGCCACCCAGAAAGCGGTCAAAGGGTGCTGGCGTGGTCAGGGTTTTTTCGTAGGCGGCAATGGCCTCGCCATAGCGCTGGGGAGTCAACGGCTGCTCATCTTCAGGAAAAGCGGCGCGAAACAGGGGTTCATAACCCAGTTCTTGAAGTTTTTCCATGGCTTTTTCGTCGGAGGCAAAACCCATCGACCCGGTGAGAGAACCCCGCGCCTGGGCGGCAGCGTCCGGGCGATCTCCAGTCCAGCGCAATCCCACCTGGCCAACGGCGTTAAAGACCGGCTGGGAATGGCGTGCGGTGAGCGTCCCCTTGGCCGTCAGGGAGCGCACCCTTGCATCTGACGAGCCTTCGGCGGCAAGGTGGCAGGAGGCGCACGCAACCTCGGCATTCGCCGACGCCCGTTTGTCCCAAAATAATTGCTGTCCCAGACGCGCAACAGGGTCATCGATATCAGAAGGATTGGCAGCCTCAATCTGGCCGAACAGGTTTCTGGCCTGAATTAGCAGAGAACTTTCTGCCAAGGCAGCGCAGCACAGCGCCATCAGGCAAAATCCGCTTGCTATTTTACAGAGTGTAATATTCATTGTTCTCTTTACGGCTCCATTTCATTGCGGCGAAAAAAACGGTTATGGCTCCAGCGCCAAGGAAGTGTTTGACTGTAGCAATAAAAAATACCTGGGAACAGGCCAAAACTTGCCGTCAATGCCAAAATGGCTGGCGCGGTGAACCTCCCCGGTGGCATTTTTAAAGGATAATAGCCTTTGTGTTTAACCACATTTTCGCCAGGACCTCAGAAACAACCCGCCAAGGAGTAAACCTAGTGTCTGACAATGGAGTCCACGCCGTTGAAAACAGCTCTGCATGGACTGTTTTTCTGATCTTCCTAAAACTTGGCCTAACCTCCTTTGGCGGCCCCGTGGCGCATTTGGGTTATTTTCGCGATGAATTTGTGCTGCGGCGAAAGTGGCTGACAGAGCGCAGCTATGGGGATTTGGTGGCTCTTTGCCAATTTTTGCCGGGACCGGCGAGCAGTCAGGTCGGGATAGCCCTGGGGCTGTCCCGCTCCGGATACGCCGGTGCCCTCGCGGCCTGGATCGGTTTCACGTTGCCCTCGGCCATTGCCTTGATTCTGTTTGCCCTGGGGCTTGGCCATTATGGCGACAGGGTTCCACCCGGAGCACTTCACGGCTTGAAAGTGGCTGCGGTGGCGGTGGTCGCCCAAGCCGTATGGGGTATGGCGCGCAACCTCTGTCCGGATATACCGCGCATCACCATCATGGCGCTGGCTACCTGCGCAGTGCTTCTGGCGCCGTCGGCGGTGGGGCAGCTGGGCGTTATCCTTGTCGCCGCGCTCATTGGTCTTTTATTGTTGAAGCCCGAAGTGGGTACTGACCAGGATCCACTGCCGATTATAGTCAGGCGCCCCATGGCTTTTTTTTGGCTGATCCTGTTTTTCTCCCTCCTTATCGGCCTGCCGTTGCTGGCCATGCTGATACCGAGCCAGACCTTGGCGCTGGTGGATACCTTTTACCGCACTGGATCCCTGGTATTTGGCGGCGGTCATGTGGTACTGCCGCTGCTGCAGGCGGAGGTCGTGCCTGCAGGCTGGGTCGACAATGATACCTTTCTGGCCGGTTACGGTGCGGCGCAGGCGATTCCCGGCCCCCTGTTTACCTTCGCGGCCTTTCTCGGCGCTGCCATGGATCAAACCCCAGGAGGCTGGCTGGGGGGCGTTATCTGTCTGCTGGCGATCTTTGCGCCATCGTTTTTGCTGGTGATGGCCGTGCTGCCTTTCTGGGAAAGCCTGCGCCGCAATGCCCACACCCAGGCCGCACTCCTGGGCATCAATGCCAGCGTGGTTGGCTTGCTGCTCGCAGCCCTCTATCAATCGGTGTGGTCGAGCGCCATTCATGCTCCCCAGGATTTTGGTTTGGCGCTGCTTGCCCTGGTCGCCCTGATGTTCTGGAAACTGCCGCCCTGGCTGGTGGTGATAGCCTGCGGTCTAGGTGGCTGGTTACTGAGCCTGGCATTGTGAACAGATTTCTGACGACAGGCTGATATTCAGGCAGGGTCAATAGGGGCCAGCCACTGGAGCAAAAACCCGTGGCCATTGAAACAGCGCAGTCCCTCAACGGCGAGCAGAGCGGCTTTAACGCTTGATATAACCCTGCCACAGTACGAGCTTACCCTGGCTTCACACTCGATAGGGATGTTATGCGATGAGCCTGATCCATATTCAAAACATAATCAGCCCTTGCCGGCAGTTCGGCAAGGCAGTGCCTGGTAATACGCTCATAGTATTGAATAAATTTGGCAACCTGTTGTGGCGACATCAACCCAGAATCGTTTAAGCCCTCGGCACGGCAGCGTTCGCGGAGTTTATTCTCCTGTAAAAGTCGCCATTGATACACCATCCGCCAACAGGGGGCTGCGATCATGATTAATACGTCGAGCAATGAAAAAAAATCGGCATAATCAGTTTTCAGTTGTTCATTGACATAGCTGCGCCAACTACCCTGGGGGTCATGCTCTTTTTCCAGCTCATTAATGGCCGCCATCGGCTGGTTTTCTGGCACTGGAGTTGCCCCCATGCACCACCCTTCCACAATAATGACCTGGGGTTTGCCGACAAAAACAGGCCACAGGGACTGGGGTAGACGGTCATCCATGGCTTTATCAAACGCAGGTATTGGTGTTTTCTTGCAAGCATCTGCATCGAGGAGCTGGTGCACCACATCGATTCCCAACCCTATATCGTGGCTGCCGGGAACGCCGCGAACCTTAAACAGCGGATGAACTGCCAGGGCTTTTTGTTGCCGCTGGTCTTTGGTCAGGTAAAGGTCATCAAGGGAAAATGATACCGTTGGCAAACCGTAAACATCACCGAGAATCAGCGTTAAAAACGCACTTAATGTTGATTTTCCTGTGCCCTGGGCGCCATTGATACCGACAATTAAAGGCTTGCCCTGTTGTTGCTGACGAACCGCCAGCCCTCGCGCTAAGGGCTTGTAGTAAAGGTTGACGGTGTCGATAAACGCTGGCGGAAGCCCCTCTGACTGCAGCAGCCGCTGGAGTCTGTTTTGAAAATCCTCTGGGGTTGCACCTGTTGTCATGGCAAATCTCCGTCAATAATGCCACCGATTTCAGCCGCATTATCAACGGACTAGGACTTAGGCAAGTGGGTCATCCCAAGGGACGCCTTTTTGGTTTAAGAATGAGCGAATCTTTGATTTTGTGATGGCATTGGCGGAGATGTACCAGAAAGCCTCAAGCTCGTGAAAAATATCCGGACTGGAAAGAACCAACTTTTCGCCGATCTCCTTTTTGAGGGATTTGCGAATATCGAGAAGGGAATCCAATTCCTTAGGGCTAAATTCAGGCATAACGGCAGACCCACTAGGGTGGCAACGGATGGCGAACAGAGATGACAAGGCTCACAGCCTCGCTGTAAAAAATACTTTTAAGCCATGACATTTTAAATGCTGGCGCAGTCTACCGAGACAATCTTTGACGAACGGTAGAGTATCGGGGATAAACGTCAGCACGAACAGAAAAAATGAGGCCATAGGGTATAAATCGCGTTATTATAGTCCTATGTCAATATAAACCATAAATCAGGAGGATAAAAAATGAATAGTCAAAAGCTGTGCCTGTGGTCGGGGGTAGTCTTCATGGTTGTCTTTGGCCTTGGCTGGTGGCTTATTGCCGGGTTTGTCCCGCCACCAGATCCCAACGCCACCGCCGCCCAGGTTGCCGCAAGTTACCAAACTGATACCTGGATCATTCGCCTGGGTTTATTGATTGCCGCTGTTAGCTGTACTTTCTATTACCCTTGGATCAGCGCAATTTCGTGTCAAATGAAGCGCATAGAAGGGGCAGCACCCATTTTCTCCTGGACACAACTGGTCAGTGGCGCAACGGGCGCGTTTATTATTTATTTGCCCATGTTCGTCTGGCTGGTCGCTTCGTTCCGTCCGGAGAGAGATCCTGAATTGATTTTGTTGCTCAACGACTTCGGCTGGCTGTTGTTCACAACCACCCTGGCGCCTTTTCTGGCTCAGAACATTTCCATCGCCCTGGCCATTTTAAGCGACAAAAGCGCAACCCCGGTGTTTCCCCGTTGGCTCGGCTTTTACAACATTGCTGTCACCACTCTGTTTTTGCCCGTGGGATTGATTTTTTTCTTCAAAGCAGGACCCTTTGCCTGGAATGGCCTGGTCGGTTTCTGGATACCGCTGCTGGATTTCTTTATCTGGATGGTGGTGATGACGGTTTTTCTGTTTAAAGCAGTCGACCAGGAAAAAGCCTTACAACCCGGCGTTTAGGTTAGAGGATCAGCAGCGAAAATGCCGACTTCTGTCGGCATTTTCACGTGCTTAAAACCCTTTTCTAGCGATTCATAATGCCCTTGATGGCTCCCGGCAAATCCGCAGGCAGAACAACGATTTTTGAATTTGCCGACTTTGACAGATCTTTCATTGCGTCCACATAGCGCTCACCGAGAAGATAAACCGCTGGCAATTCCTTGTCCTTGATGGCTTCAGTGACCTTTTCAATGGCTTGCTGGGTTGCATCCGCCAGCACCACCTTGGCCTCGGCATCCCGGCGTGAGGCTTCGAGACGACCTTCAGCTTCGAGAATGGCGGCCTGCTTCTCGCCATCGGCTCTGGTCACGGTGGCGCGACGCCCCCGCTCCGCCGCGGCCTGCTCTTCCATGGCGTGCTGCATGGTGCTTGAGGGGTTGATGTCCTGAATCTCAACGGTTTTAAGGGTAATACCCCAATCGGAAATATCATCAGAAATCGCCGCCTTGAGTTTGGCTTTTATCTGATCCCGGGAACAGAGGGCATCGTCGAGATCCATTTCACCGACGATGGAGCGCAGGGATGTCTGTACCAGGGTCTGAATGGCAATTTCATAATTCTCGATACCATAGACAGCCTTTTCCGGCGACAGGATATTGATATAGGCCACAGCGTTGGCGATGATGACGGCGTTATCCCTGGTGATGACTTCCTGGGAAGGAATATCGAGAACGATGTCCTTGGTGGTGACTTTATAGGCGACTGTCTCCACATAGGGAATGGTAAAATTCAGCCCAGGCCCCATTGTGCGGTCATATTTACCGAGACGCTGGACAACCCACTTGCTGCCCTGGGGCACCAGCCTGACGCCCTTGAGCAGGGTAACCAACAGCAAAATAAGCACCGCAAGCAATACAAAAACATCCATTTTATTTCTCCTTAACGATTGATTAACGGGCGCTTATCGCCCCTTAGAGTTTAACGACAATCAGACAATTTCCTGAAAAATCCTTGATGTGAACCCTGTCACCGGCGGCGAGTTGCTGATCGCAGATAAACTCCCACTCGTCATCACCGAGAATGGGGGTGGAAAAGCGCACCACTCCCCTTTTTCCCTCGGTAGGGACTTTTATCACAGTACCGGCTTCACCAATGGCAGCCTCCCGGGCAATGCCCGCCTTGGTCTTATCGACCATTTTGGGGCGGAAATAGCGAAACCAGAAAATGGCAAAACCGGCGGAAAAAACTATCCACAACAACAGCTGAATTTCAAATGACATGGCGGGAAACAACATCATTAAAACGCCGACAAGAATGGCGCCCAGGCCAAACCAGAGCACGGTAAAGCTGGCGAAAAAGATTTCCGCCAACGCCAGGGCAATGCCGATAATCAACCAGTGCCAGTAAAGCAGTTGCAGATTTTCCATACTCATAATGTCATCCTTTTTTAGGTGCTGACGATGGTCTCAGTTTCAGTAGATGGATAATAAGAGGCGCCATGAGGAGAAAACCAGCCCCTATATGGAATAAACCTCGGGATTCGCTGATATAGAGATAAAAACCCCAAGCCACCAGCATTGCGCCAACGCCATCAACAACAATGAGACTGAGGGGTATGGAAAAGACCTTTTTCCCTTCAGCTCGATGATTCTCGGCACTGGCACGCGCGGTGTCTTTAGCCACAGTATTTGATCCAGGCAATCAATTGTCGCCATATTACAATAGATTGCGCAGCTTGAGAGACGCTGGATAGGGCGACATATACCAGGCGTTATCGATATAAGTGTCGGGAGTTTTGCGAAAATGATGTTTCAGCAGGGTAATAGGCACGATCAAAGGCACCTCCCCCCTGGCATAACTGGCAATGGTTTCCACCAGCTCGGCTTTATCGTCACTGTCGAGTTCCCGCTTTAAATAGCCCTGAATATGTTGCAACACGTTGACGTGGTTTTTGGCGGTGGCGACAACAGACAATGTTTTCATCATCAAGGCAAAATAGTTGCTCGCAACTTCATTGAGGTTGTCATCCCGGGCGGAGGAGGCAATTCGACCAAGCTCCCGCGCACTATTTTGGTTGTGGCTCATCAGGGTCAGCTTAAGTTTTGCGTGAAATCCTGTCAGCTTGGCAACGGTCAGAGCTGGCTCTATGTCCTGTTTCCAGAAATGGTAGATGAATACCCGCTGAATAAAATTCTCCCGCAGTCTGGCATCCCCCAGGCGCCCCTCTTCCTCCACCGGCAAATGGGGGTAGGCCGCCATCACGCCGCCGGCAAACATGCCGGAAGCCTGATCTTCCGGCATGCCCTTGAGGTTATAGACTTTGACCCGCGCCATACCGCAGCTGGGCGAGCCTTTTTTGAAGATAAACCCGCTGAGGGGCTTTATTTTCGGCAACTGGGTGCTGGTGTAGTCGCGCAGGGGCTCCGTGACATCCATGGCGGCGTCCTTAACGCCAACGACACGAATTTCACTGCCGTTGTTCACCAGACGAATTGTGGGTCTGGGCACGCCGAGACCTATGCCCACTTCGGGACAAAACGCCGTGAATTCAAAAAAATCCGCTAATGTCCCGGTAATGTAAGAGTCGCGGCAATGGCTGGCGTTGTAGCGCACCTCATTGCCTAAAAGGCAACTGCTGATGCCCACCGGGATTTTGGCGTCAGCTTCACTGTGATTGTGACTCATAGTCATAAACCATTATCAGGGCATCTTCCCTGCCATTGGGTGAGGGATAGTAATTTTTTCTGTTGCCAACCCTATTGAAACCAACAGTTTCATACAAGGTGATTGCGGGTTGATTACTGGTTCGAACTTCAAGGAAAATTTTTTCTGCCTGGCTCGCGTTGGTCTCGATAAGAAAATTCATCAGCTTTCGACCCAGCCCCCTACCCTGAAAAACCGGATCGACGACGATATTCAATAATTCAACCTCGTCAATAATGCGACTGAAAACCAGACAGCCAACAGCAGTTTCGTCGATGTCCAAAACCCAGGTTTGGTGATTGGCAATGCTGTCAGCGTACTGCCCCTCCGTCCAGGGATAGGAGCTCGCTCTCGCTTCCATGGTCGCCAGTGACGCCGATTCCTCGCGGCGGGCGCGGCGAATCTCGCTGTTAGCCATTAGTGGCTTTGAGCCAGGAAGCGAATGGCTTCCCAGGTTTCCCGTTTGAGGTCGGGATTGGCGCTCATATCGTGCAGGGAATGGGTGACTATGCCCTGAGCCTGACAACGCAGGGGGAGCCTGTCGCCCACATTCGCCGCGTCCTCAGCGACCAATCTGGCTGTGGTTGACCCCATAAGGAGGGCAAATGTAAACGGCTGCAACTTTGCCTTGACGTCGAGAAAAGCATCCAGTAATTCCCTTGCCCCACTGAGGGCTGATGATGTTCCAGGGGACAGCGGCCAATCGATCAGCTCTGCGAAGGCCAGATTGCCGGGAAGTTGTTGAATGGCTTTGAGCAGATTGGCAAGCATTTGCTGCTGGCCCGCATCGGGTCGTATCCCTGGCGGCATGGTGCTAAGAACCACCAGCTGGGGGGATGGCTGCCAGAAACCCAGGCGAAAATGGATAGATTCTTCGTCATTGGCTGACGCAATCAATGACGGGGATGGTATTGTAGCGACAGCGACCGGTTGCTGGTGTTGCCCCATTGTGGTTTGAGGCGCACTCTCATCGTGGCGAAAGGCGATGGGATTGACGGAGGAAACTTTCGGCGCCGCTGCAGCTTGCGCTTCGCTGTGGTCACAGCCAAGAGTCTCGGCAGCGCTCTCCTCGGCACCTTCAACCGCTGCTGTCCTGGGAATGTAGCGGACAACACCCAGGGCGCTCAGATACCAGTCCCGGCTATAACCGCCCATCACAGCCTAGACACCTTCCAGCTGGGGGTGGAGCCTGCCGGAATTGGCGGTGAGCAAATTGAGGGCATTGAGATAGGCTTTGGCGCTGGCGGCAAGAACATCCGTATCCGCGCCCTGGCCATTGACGATGCGGCCGTTCTTTTCCAGACGCACAGTGACTTCGCCCTGGGCTTCAGTGCCTTCGGTAACCGCGTTGACGGAATAGAGCTGAAGATGGCTGTTACTGTGGGCAATTTTTTCGATCGCCTTAAAAATGGCATCCACAGGGCCATCCCCCTCGGCGCTGGTATCCTGATCGCGACCGTCAACGCGGAGGGTCAACGCGGCTCGGGGAGTGCGCCCTGTTTTGGAAATCACTTCCATCGCCACCAGGGCATAGTTCTCCTGGTCTTCGCCCATCTGGATTTCGCTCACCAGCGCCTGTAGATCCTCGTCATAGATTTCCCGCTTTTTATCGGCAAGCTCTTTAAAGCGGGCGAAGGCTCTGCCCATTTCCTCCTTGCTGTCAAAGGTGATGCCCAGCTCTTCGAGGCGACTGACGAAGGCGGCACGACCGGAAAGTTTGCCGAGCACCAGTTTGTTGGCGCCCCAACCCACATCCTGGGCGCGCATGATTTCGTAGGTTTCCCGATGCTTCAAAATGCCGTCCTGGTGAATTCCGGACTCGTGGGCAAAGGCGTTGGCGCCGACAATCGCTTTATTTGGCTGTACCGGAAATCCGGTGATACTGGACACCAGGCGCGACGCCGACAGAATCTGGGTGGTGTCGATGCGGGTATCCACCGGGTAGCGGTCTTTGCGGGTGCGCACGGCCATGACAATTTCTTCAAGGGAGGCGTTGCCCGCCCGCTCACCGAGACCGTTGATGGTGCACTCAACCTGGCGAGCGCCGTGGAGTACCGCCGACAGGGAGTTGGCGACCGCAAGGCCGAGGTCGTTATGGCAGTGAACGGAAAAAATGGCTTTATCGGCGTTGGCGACATTCTGTATCACGCGGCCGATCATCTGGCCGTATTCCTCCGGCTCGCCATAGCCGACAGTGTCGGGAATATTGATGGTGCCAGCACCGGCATCAATCACCGCTTCGATAATGCGGCACATAAAATCAAATTCGCTGCGGCTGCCGTCTTCAAGGGAAAATTCCACATCGCCGACAAGGTTGCGCGCCATTTTTACCGCACCCACCGCCTGCGCCAGCACCTCATCAGGACTCATCTGCAGCTTGTACTGCATGTGGATCGGCGACGTGGCAATAAAGGTGTGAATACGCGCGGATGCTGCATTTTTAAGGGCTTCTCCGGCGCGTTCAATATCCCCCTGTACGGCTCGGGACAGGCTGCAGACAGTGCTGTCTTTGACAATGGCGGCAATGGCTTTGACCGCTTCAAAATCACCGGGACTGGAAATGGCAAAACCCGCCTCAATGACATCGACGCGCAGTTTTTCCAGCACCCTGGCAATGCGCACCTTTTCATCCTTGGTCATGGACGCTCCGGGGCTTTGCTCACCGTCCCGCAACGTAGTATCAAATATAATTAAACGATCTTTGCTCATGGGCAACTCCTGTTTGTCTTGTCGCTGACCTGGACAGATATCTGAATGCCTATTTTGGCAAACGTCTCTTGTGTGGCTGGATTTTCAGCGTCCACTGGCAGCGTTTAAATATTGCGATAAGGGTTTTTGCGGTGCCGGGTTACCCAGGCATGGATGCCGCCAATTACAGCTTTTCTTCCCCGTGATCCCGACCACCACCCTCTGGCGGCTCAGACGTCTCATCTCCAAAGAAAGGTTCGCGCTGATTCTTGCTGCGCCCACCCCCATCAATCTGGTTACGTTTTTTATAAAAGCGTGTAATAAACCAAAAAACAGGTGCCGACAATGCGTAAGTAATGGCCATCAACAGCAGCACCTCAGCGGGATAGCTTGAAATCACCACCACCGCCATCACCACGCCAAGGATCACCATAAACGGCACTTTGCCTTTAAGGTTAAGACCTTTCAGGCTTTTATAGCGAAAATTACTCACCATTAAAATTCCGGCACAGGCGGTGATGATCGCCACCAGCGACGCTGTGATAACGGAAGTTTCTGTGTCGTAGCCGTTCCACACCAAGCCTGCAACCAGGGCCGCGGCAGCCGGGCTTGCCAGACCGACAAAAAAGCGCTTGTCGACAATATTGACCTGGGTGTTGAAGCGGGCAAGGCGCAATGCCGCGCAAGAGGCATAAATAAAGGCAGCCGCCCAGCCCACCTTGCCCAGACTGTGCAGCATCCAGCTAAAGGCCACCACTGCCGGAGCAACACCAAAGGACACCATGTCGGACAGGCTGTCGTACTGAACGCCAAAGGCGCTTTGGGTGTTGGTAAGGCGGGCAACCTGGCCATCGAGGCCGTCAAAGAACATGGCCACAAAAATGGCGATAGCTGCGTGTTCAAAGCGGCCATTCATGGCGGCGAGAATGGCATAAAAGCCGCCGAACATGGCGCCTGTGGTGAGCAGATTGGGCAGTAAGTAAATACCCCGGCGGCGCACCTGAATATCCGGGTTGTTGTCCTGTTCCACATTATCCTGCATTTCTATAACCTTGATTGCCGTTGCCAGAAGGCAAAGGATGTGGAGTTTTTCCACATTTAGCCACTTTGCTCAGGCTTAGTATAAGTTATTTACTTTGCTCACCCCATACAAAACGCTTTTCTGGCTCCATAAAAAAAACGCAGCCCAAAGGACTGCGTTTCCGTAAGCGTTTGGGCAAAGATCAGTTTCTGTCTTTGTCCACCAGCTTGTTGGCGCCAATCCAGGGCATCATGGCGCGCAGTTTTTCGCCCACCTGCTCGATGGGGTGTGCGGCATTGTTGCGACGGTAGGCCGTCATGGATGGATAGTTGGCGGCGCCTTCAGTAATAAACATTTTGGCGTATTCGCCGTCCTGAATACGCTTGAGAGCATTGCGCATAGCCTTGCGGGATTCAGCGTTAATCACTTCCGGCCCGGTAACGTATTCACCGTATTCGGCATTGTTGGAAATGGAGTAGTTCATATTGGCAATGCCGCCCTCATACATGAGGTCGACAATGAGCTTAAGCTCGTGAAGGCATTCAAAGTACGCCATTTCAGGGGCATAACCTGCCTCGGTGAGAATTTCGAAACCGGCCTTGACCAGCTCGACAGCGCCGCCACAAAGAACTGCCTGTTCACCAAACAGATCCGTTTCCGTTTCATCTTTAAAAGTTGTTTCGATAATGCCGGAACGACCGCCGCCGATGGCAGAGGCGTAGGAAAGGGCAGTACTTTTCGCCGTGCCACTGACATCGCGGAAGATGGCGATCAAGTCGGGGATACCGCCACCTTTAACGAATTCATTGCGCACGGTATGGCCTGGCGCCTTGGGGGCAATCATAAAAACGTCGAGGTCGGCGCGGGGCTGAACCTGGTTGTAGTGAATGGAAAAACCGTGGGCAAAGGCGAGAGCCGCACCCTGTTTGATATTGGGTTCAATCTCGTCTTTGTAGAGCCTGCCCTGAAATTCATCCGGCGTCAGAATCATGACCACGTCGGCGCTGGCCACAGCTTCGGCAACAGGTTTGACGCTGAGACCATGAGCTTCTGCCTTGGCAACGGAAGGAGAGCCGGCGCGCAGGCCAACGGTGACAGCAACCCCGGAATCCTTGAGGTTACAGGCATGGGCGTGTCCCTGGGAACCATAACCGATAATGGCAACTTTTTTGCCCCGAATAATGGAGAGGTCACAATCTTTGTCGTAATACACTTGCATGGTAATTCACCTATGTTAATAAGTTTTGTCTGTTAAGTCATGAAAAATAATGCATACCCGTTATTGCGTGACAGTTGCGGCACCGGGATTTTGGCGCCGCAACAGGGTTAGAGCCGCAAGCCTCAAAGCCGCAGGGACTTCTCCCCACGGGACAAACCGGAAATACCTGTGCGCGCCACCTCGACAATGTCGGATTCCGGCAGCGCCGCGATAAAGGCGTCGAGTTTACTGCTCTGGCCTGTAATCTGCACGGTATAACCGGTACTGCTGACATCCACGATCTGGCCGCGAAAAATATCCACGGTGCGCTTTACCTCAGCGCGCTGGGCGCCGCCGGCTTTGACTTTGAGAAGCATCAATTCCCGCTCGATATGGGCGCCATCGGTGAGATCAATTACCTTAACAACATCTACTAACTTATTAAGTTGCTTCGTAATTTGCTCAATAATTTTTTCATTGCCATGGGTGGTTAGGGTCAGCCTGGACAGAGTTTGATCTTCTGTGGGCGCCACTGTCAGGGTGTCGATATTATAGCCCCGCTGCGCGAACAGTCCGACAACACGGGAAAGAGCGCCGGGTTCGTTTTCCATCAAAATCGAAATAATGCGTTTCATCAGGTGCGCTCCGTCTTGCTCAGCCACAGATCTTTCATGGCGCCATTGGGTGCCACATGCATGGGATAGACATGCTCGCTGGGGTCAACATAGATATCCATAAATACGGTTCGATCCTTCATGGCAAAACACTCGCGCATTTTGCTTTCAAGGTCGTCAAAGCTGGTGACCTTCATGCCCACATGGCCATAGGCTTCCGCAAGCTTGATAAAATCGGGCAGGGAGTCTTCGTAGAGGATATGGGAATAGCGACTGCCGTACTGCATATCCTGCCACTGCTTGACCATACCCAAGGCCTGATTATTAAGGGTGATGATTTTGACCGGCAACTGGTGCTGGGTACAGCTCGACAGCTCCTGAATACACATTTGGATACTACCCTCGCCGGTAACCACAGCCACATCCGCATCCGGGTGCGCCATTTTCACCCCCATCGCGGCGGGCAGGCCAAAGCCCATGGTGCCCAAACCACCGGAATTGATCCACTGGCGGGGTTTGTCGAACAGATAGTACTGGGCGGCAAACATCTGGTGCTGGCCCACATCGGAACAGACATAGGCTTTGCCATTGGTAACCTTGTGGAGCATCTTGATAACATCCTGAGGCTTGATCAGGCTGCCGCTACTTTCACCGTAACGGGATGCCGTGTAAAGGCCGTGACGATTGCGCCACTCGTCAATCTGCTGCCACCAGGCGGACAACGCCTTTTGATCGGGTTTTTTGTCGCCCTCTTCAATCTGGGCGATCATTTCGTCGAGCACCGCGTCGCAGGAGCCGACAATGGGGATATCTGCAGGCACGGTTTTCGAAATCGAGGTGGGGTCAATATCGATATGAATAATGGTGGCTTCAGGACAAAACTTGCTCGGCGTATTGGTAACACGATCGTCAAAGCGGGCGCCCACCGCAAGAATCACATCGGCATAATGCATGGCGGTGTTGGCTTCAAAGGTACCGTGCATGCCCAGCATACCAACAAACTGGCGATCACTGCCGGGGAAACAGCCAAGCCCCATCAAGGTATTGGTAACCGGATAATTGAGAAGTTTCGCCAGCCGGGTCAGCTGCTCTGAAGCTTCCGCCATAATGACACCGCCACCGGCGTAAATCACCGGCTTTTTCGCCGCCAGCAACTGCTTCACCGCGCGCTTGATCTGCCCGGAATGCCCTTTGGTGGTGGGCTGATAGGAGCGGATTTTGACCTTCTCTGGGTATTTGTAAGCAACCTTGATATTGGGGTCAGTGATATCTTTAGGGACATCAACAACCACAGGACCCGGACGGCCAGAGGCAGCTATATAAAAAGCCTTGGCAATGGTCTCGGCAATATCTTCTGGTCGCTTGACCATAAAACTGTGTTTAACGATGGGGCGGGAAATACCCATCATGTCAGTTTCCTGAAAGGCATCGTCGCCGATCTTATCCTGGGTTACCTGGCCGGAGATGATCACCATGGGAATGGAATCCATATAGGCGGTGGCAATCCCGGTGATGGCGTTGGTGGCGCCCGGCCCGGACGTTACCAGCACGGCGCCAACCTTGCCGGAGGATCGGGCATAGCCGTCAGCGGCATGGACAGCAGCCTGCTCATGGCGAACCAGTATGTGGTTAACCTCTTCCTGCCGAAAAATAGCATCGTAAATATGAAGTGCAGCGCCCCCTGGGTAGCCCCAGAGATGTTCAACGCCGGCATCGCGGAGGGCGCGAATCAGAATATCGCCACCTGACAAAATTTCCACAGTGATCATCCTCGGTTGTGTAAGGCCGGAAGGTGTCAATAATCGCTGTGCATTACAGGGAGGAGGCTTTAGGGATCAGGCAAAAATGCTAGCCGGGTTTTGACCCTATCAGGACTGCGGGTAGGCAGCGCCTTTCTGTAGATGTCCAGGGAATGATGTTGACATTCTTCTGGCGGAGCAGGATTCAATACAAATCCATACCCAAAATTGCAAACTCTGTTTGCGGGATAGCAACTTTACCACCAAAAGGACGAGAGTCAAGCCCAAAATCACCCCCTGACCACCAGGATTGATTCAGTCACAGGGATGCGCTGATGGCCGCTGAAGCTAGCGCCTATCGGGAGGCCCATCCACCTCCTCCATGCGTCGCCTGGCATCATCGAGCATTTTCTGTTCAAGCTCCTTTGCCTCGTCAAGATTTTGCTGGTAGATAATTTCCGGTTTGTGCCCGGATTTGTCCTTCACCAGTAACATTGCCGCCACCGCCACAATTACCAGCACCACCAGTAGCCGAATCATTTGCGCCCTCCAGTAAAACTTGACACCCCGGCCATGACTGGCGCCCGTTGCCCGGGAATTCTGACACGGAAAGAAATTTCATGAACTGCGGGGAATACTTTCTGGATCAAGTCAAAATGGTTGTTAACCGAACCTGACTGTTAGAAAATTTAGCATTGACCACAACGGCAAAATCCTATGAGCAAAAATTCCCGTCTTGTTTATTCCACCGCAAGCGGCCGCATCAACGACAAAGCGCCAGCCGCCGCCCCACCCCAAGGGGATGGCATCGTCAGGATACGCCGGGAAACCAGCGGCCGCAAAGGCAAGGGAGTCACCACGATTACCGGTGTACCGCTGGAAGAAAAACCCCTGAACGAGCTGGCAAAGGAGCTGAAGCAGCTCTGCGGCACCGGCGGTACCGTGAAAAATTTTGTCATTGAAATTCAGGGGGATCACCGCGAAAAGCTCCGCGATGCTCTCACCCGCAAAGGCTATACCGTCAAGCTCGCGGGCGGTTGAGCTGTAAATCCCCGAACCGGCGGCACCCGCAAATATTGCTCGACAGCCGACCCTCAAGCCTCAATTGACCACCAACATATCACCGCGCAAATGCTGCAAGAGGCGCTCTGCGGTATTGCCGAGAAAAAATCCTTTCAGCCCTTTATTGGCGATAGTGCCAATAACCAGCAAGCCGGAGTCATCCTGGGCATGCTGGAGCTGGGTTTCCACCGGTCCCGCAACCACGTCGGAACTGTGGGCGCGAATACCCAGCCGCGACAACAGCTCGCCCTGCCGCTCCTTGGCCATGGCCTGAGCCTGGCTGCGGAAATTTTCCATCACCAGGGTGTTGGTGGCGGAAATATCAGAATAAATATAAGAGGGTTCGGGAATCACTGTAATCACCTTGAGGGGCAGGTGGAGGGCTTCAGCCATGAGTTTGGCCTCGTCGAGAATTCTTGCATTGAGGCTTTGGTGCTCATCGCTGTCTTCCATAACATCCACCGCTACTGTGACTGCGGTGTAATCCTGTTCCTGCTCCCCCATAATCAGCACCGGACAGGTGGCGTCCCGCAACAAATGCCAGTCGTCCGGTTTATGGATAAAGTCGCCAAGAACACTGTGTTCGCTCACGCCCATTACCACCATGGCAGCGGACAGCTCCTCCGCCTTGGCAGCTACGGCTCTATAGGGTTTTGATTGCCACTCAACCAGCGAATCAAGTTTATCCATACCGGCCAGCCCATCGAGTCGGGACTGGCATTCATAAAGCAGCTCTTCACGGACGGTTTCATAGTTATCAAAACCAATATAACGGTTCATCTCTTCGATCCGACTTGTTATCGGGCAGTAGACAAAAACCTCCGCCTTGACGGGACGGGCGATTTCTGTCGCTTTGGCGAGGATGCGCTCGGCATTTGGCCAGCTGTTGATTACTGCCAAAATCTTGGTCATGGTCGTACCTCCTGTTTATTGCTGATGGTTATCAACCCGGCACATCGAACATTTTTCTCAACGCTTCAATAGCTACTGGCAGCGGGTTGTGGCTTTAAGTCTAGCCCCTGTGGATGTTGATGTCTGTTGATTTACGTCATTTCGATTTTCGAGGTTCGAGGGTAGCCTTCAACCCATAACCTTTATTCATAAACAACCTGAGCGTTTAGCCATCGTGAACCCGGGCGTCGATTCAACCAGCGAGTTCTCTCTTTTTTGGGCAGATCCCACTCGCCTGGAGCCAGCTGCCCTGCAGAATCGGCTGCCAACCCTCTCCAGCGCGGGTATTTTGATCCAGTTTCCGGCAACAAAAATACTCGGCTATGTCGACCTGATCTGCACCGAACTGCTGTTTAAAAAACGTTTTCTCTCGGCGAGACAAAAGGTTCGCTACCTACGTCTGGTTGGTTTTCCTTTCCGCCAGCTCGACGGCGACCAGCTCACACAATTGCTGTTCAGGCTTTGCAGCAGTTACAGCGTTCTTGAAGGCCGTCAGGGAGAGAGAAGCATCACCCTGGAGCCGCAACAATGTCTTCCAGACAACCTGGCGCTACTGAAAGGCCTCGGCTTCAACAATATCCGGATGGCTCTTGACGCTGCCACTGCAGACACCAATCAGGGACTGGCGAGCATCCATAAAGCGGTAACCAACATCGACAGCTATTCAGTCTTTAACATTAGCGCAACGGTTTATTGCTGCGCCACTACGCAGCCGGATTTCATCTACGCGCTGGTGTCTCTGCTCGCCCAGGCCGGTGCCATGGAAATCGCATTTAGCTGGCGCAGCCCTGGCGCCAAACAACAACGGGCATGGGAATCCATGGTAAAGGCGACCCACGACCTGATGCAAACCCTGAGCTATCAGCTTTTTGGGGATCATTGTTTCAAAAGCCTCAGCCATCCTGACATTGCCCTGCTTAAAAACAACAGGCTCGCCTACGGTCCCTGGGGCTTTCACAATAGCAACAGCCCGGAATGGCTGGCACTGGGGGTGGCTGCGGAAGGTATGATTGGCGGCTATCTGTACCAGAATACAGCGGACAGCAGCGATTACCGCAAACTCATCCATGCCGGGTTGTCACCGGTACGCGCCTGGAGCTGGCACCCCATGGCGGACGAAACCGTCTTTGACTTTATTCAGCAACTCTATTGCCACGCCCAGGTGGAAAAGCGCTTTTTCAGCGCCAATACCGCATTGAGCACCCTGTTCAACAACCTTAAAACCCTGAACTGGGTTGAAGAGCAGGGAAGTCGCTGCAGGTTGACCCCTGAGGGCAGCCGCAACATTTCCACCCTTTACAGGCTCTATAATCGCGCCCTCCAGAACCGCAGCCAACAACTTCCTTAATAACCGTTGCCAACAAATCATCAATTCTCCCCGATTCACGGGCGGAATCAACTCCATTGCCAAAGGAAATCCGTTCAAAGCTGATTGAAGGGTGACGGCTGGAAGCCTATAATCTTGCCGAGATCACAGGAGTCACCGATGGAAGCCAATTGCCCCCATAACAGCACCATTCATTGTGGCGACTGCCGCATGAATGCCCTTTGTCTTCCCATTGCCCTGCAAGTCCACGAAATTGACAAACTCAACGATATTGTCGAACGCGGTCGCCCCTTGCAAAAAGGTGACCACATCTATTATGCCGGCGAAGCCTTTAAATCCATTTATGCAGTGCGCAGCGGCGCCATCAAGGGCTTTACCGTCAACAATGAAGGCATCGAACAGGTTACTGGCTTTTATCTGCCCGGAGAAATTTTTGGCATGGATGGCATTGGCCATCCCAATCACCTCAACTCTGCCATTGCCCTCGAAACCTCGGCCATCTGCGAAATTCCCTTTTCGCGCATGGAGGAGCTGAGTATTCAGATTCCCTCCCTGCAGCGGCATTTTTTCAGCCTCATGAGCAGAGAAATCACCAATGATCAGCAACTCATTACCATGCTCAGTAAAAACAGCGCAGAAGAGCGTATCGCCACCCTGCTGACCAGCATTTCCGCGCGCAACGCGAGAAGAAGCTTATCGGGCAGTCGCTTCCGCCTGCCCATGTCCAGAGCCGATATCGGCAATTATCTGGGGTTAACCGTCGAAACTGTGAGCAGAGTGTTCAGCCGCTTTCAGAAGCAACAACTATTGATCGTCGATAAAAAAGAAATTGAAATCCTGCATCTGGATAAACTCAAGGCCATGGCCAACACCTGAATCCAGCAGACAAATAAAAAAGCCGGAGCCCTTAAAGGCTCCGGCTTTTTATTGCAGCCCTGTAAATCAGAATTTGTAGCCGATATTGAGCTGGTACACCCAGGGATCAATCTCCACGTTCTCGACACTGATAATGGTTGCACCCCCCGCAGAAAATGTGGCCTCTGTTTCAATATCAATCCAGCGCACAGATGCATTCACGTGCCAGTTACTATTGATCGCAAAATCCACACCCATCTGTGCCGCCACGCCCCAGGAGTCATCCAGATCCAGCGACATGGGCAGAGGCCCATCAAGCCCGGCAAGACCGCCGGTTGCAGCTTCGAGATCACCACTGACTTTCTCATCGAAGAAAACCGTGTAATTGATACCCGCGCCAAGATAGGGAGAAAGGGTTTGCTCGCTACCCAGGGGATACCAAACCAGCGACACAGTGGGCGGCAGGTGCTTGGTTGAGCCGGCGTTGATTGTGCCCAGGTTGGCCGCATTTAAATTCGCAGCAATGTCATGGCTAAACGGCGTTGCCGCCAGCAATTCAATACCCAGGGAAGAACTGAGCATATAGGTGGCGGTCAGGCCGAGCTGGGTATTGCTGTCTACCTCGGCCTCGGTGCCCGCCAGCGCGGGCACATTCAATGCTGGAATGGCAATGCCATCGCTGCTTTCATCCGGCGCCACTGTCACCGCGCCCGCGCGGACAATAATATCTCCAGCCTGGTAAGCCAAGGCAGCAGTGGATGACATTGCCGCAACCGCCACTGCAGTGCCCATTACAAGTGATTTAAGTTTCATATGGATGCTTCCCTTTTCAGTTTTGTCTGGTGTCAGTAAACCACTAACTGAAAAAAGGGCATTTGATCCAGATTAAGCACTTTCGAAATAACCCTTAAATTTACAGGGAATTGCTGCTTGGTAATCGTTTGTCACCGACCGAGCTTGGTTGTTTGTCACTGGATGACGGGGAAAAATTCAGGCAGCTGGCTGCAGAATTCGGTTAATGACCCTTTTCAATGGCGTAGGGGGTTTCCAGTTTCATGCGCCAGGCTTTCTTGCCCCGCGGGGCGGAATAGACCCACCCCTGAACTTCAACACGTTGCCCCTCGAGACGACGCAGCCATTTTTTATCAAAACGGTGCTGGTGTTCGGGATAAATCACTGCCGCCAGATCGCCGTCAAAATTCAGCCACCATGCCCCGGCCAGGGTGACTTTTTCCACTCGCCCTCGAACTCGCTGAAAACCACCTCCCGCCAGAGTTTGTGAGGATAACGCCCCCAGTTGCCAAATGCCGAGATTCTGGGCGCGCGCTCTGGCCTCCAGCTTTGCCAGACAATCCGCAAGGTGAAGATTGGGGGGAACTGCCACATGCCAGGCTAGACCGCGGCTCAGCAAATGGGCTTCGAGATTTTCACCCTTATCATTGAACAGATGAGCCAGCGCGCGCCCGTAATGATCCCTGCTCTCCTTATCTTCAACCAGATAGGCCTTTGCGCCACGTGTAAAAAACTCCCCTGCTGCAGCCTTGGCCTTGCGGCCATGGAACTCTTCCTGAGGGCGCTGCGGGCTGTGAAGCTCAGGGGCATTAATGCCAATAAGGCGAACTTTGCGACCATCCACCAGCTTGAGGGTATCGCCATCAATTACGGATTTGATGGCCACCGCCTCTACTCGGGATGTTTGCGCAAGCTGGCCAAGACCGCAATGCAAGCTGGATTGGCTGGCCAAAGGCAACCCGGCAACGGACAGGGTGTCGGCGCCACTGCGAGCACATTGGCTGGCGACAACAACAAACAGCAGCCAAACAAAAACGCCCCGGCGGTGGCGCCAGGGCGTTTTACGCTCAAACAAGGGTAAAAACTTATTTGCTGGAAATTTTGCCGCCAAAACGCTTCTTGAAGCGATCGATACGGCCGCCGACATCAGCAACTTTTTGCTTGCCGGTATAGAATGGGTGACAGCTTGAGCAGACGTCCAGGTGGATGTTGTTTGCCAGAGTAGAACCCACTTCAATTACGTTGCCGCAGCTACAGTTGGCGGTCATTTTGCCATAGACTGGATGGATTTCAGATTTCATAATGCGCCTCAATGCTTGCATACCGCCACCCAGTCATTTACTTTTCCACTCTTGCCGGGCACCGCATGCCGTTGGTTTACGGAGCGCGCATACTAACAGAATCCCACCAATTTTCAACAATCTATTGCATAACCTAGCGCGGAACCCGGTTTGATATTTACTGTTGCCATACCCTCACCCCTGAGACGCGGTTTTGACTATCTGCCTGCGGCAAACAGTCACCAAGGGGAACGACAAATTCCTGTCGGCACTCGCGTCAAAGTCCCCTTTGGCAAACGCACCCTGGTGGGCATTGTCATCGGCTGCGCCGAAAACAGCTCCCAACCCATGCACAAACTCAAAGCCATCAGCGAGGTCATCGACCAGGAACCGCTGGTGGATGAGCAGCTACTGCAACTGTATCTCTGGGCTGCAGACTATTATCAACACCCAGTGGGCGACACACTGCTTTCCACCCTGCCCGCCCTGCTGCGCAAGGGCGCGCCCGTGCCCGACCATGTTTGCGAACATTGGCAGCTCAGTAACCTCGGCCTCGGTCTCAGTGAAACCTCGCTGCAAAGGGCAAAAAAACAGCAGCAGCTGGTGCATTTACTGAGAGAACACCACAGCCTAAGCAGCGAGGAGCTGATTGAAAAAGGTTTTAGCCGCGTCAATATTCGCGCCCTGGAAAGTCGTGGCCTGATCAGCAAGCTGTTTTTGCCCAAGGCGCTGTTTTCGGCGGATAAACTACTCGCCGAACCCGGCCTCAGCCTCAGAGCCGAGCAACAACAGGCACTGGCGAACATCCATCTTGAAGGTTTTCAAAGTTACCTGTTATTTGGCGACACCGGCACCGGTAAAACAGAGGTATACCTGCAGGCCATCGCAGAGATTTTAAAGGCCGGCAAACAGGCGCTGGTGCTGGTTCCGGAAATCAACCTTACCCCGCAGACACTGACAAGATTTCAGCGCCGCTTTAATTGCCCTGTCGCCCCGATACACTCAGGTCTCAGCGACAGAGAGCGCCTGCAAAGTTGGGCAGACGCCCGCAGCGGCATTGCCAGAATTATTATCGGCACCAGATCGGCTATTTTTACGCCGCTGGCCAATCCGGGAATCATTATTCTCGACGAAGAACACGACCCCTCATTTAAGCAGCAGGATGGCTTCCGCTACTCCGCAAGGGATGTGGCTGTGATGCGCGCCAACCGGGAGCAGATTCCTGTGATTCTTGGCAGCGCCACCCCTTCCCTGGAAACCCAGCTCAACAGTGAGCGCGGCCGCTATACATCGATCGAGCTGAGAGATCGCGGCCATCACCACCCGCACCCCCAATGGCAACTCATAGATCTGAAGGGAACCGATTTGAAAGCGGGCTTTTCGGCTCCCCTGCTCAAGGCCATGACAGCGGAACTCGGCAACGGCAACCAGGTATTGGTCTTTCTCAATCGCCGCGGTTATGCTCCCCTGCTGCTCTGCCACGACTGCGGCTGGCAGGCAGAATGCCTCCACTGCTCAACGAAAATGACCACCCATTTGCGCCAAAACAAGCTCATTTGCCACCAGTGCGAACAACAACAGCCCCTGCCATCCCTGTGCAGCCAATGCCACAGCGCCAATATCCATTTTGTCGGCCAGGGCACGGAGCGCAGCGAAGAGATTTTGGAACAGCTGTTTCCCGGCACCCGCATTATTCGCCTCGACAGAGACAGCACCAGAAACAAAAACGCCATGGCCAATGCCATAGAAGAAATTCACCGCAATAAGCCCTGCATTCTCGTCGGCACCCAGATGATTGCCAAAGGCCATCACTTTCCTGGTGTCACCCTGGCTGCCCTTCTCGAAGTAGACAGCGGTCTTTTCAGCACCGATTTCAGGGCAATGGAAAGAATGGCGCAAATGATCACCCAGGTGGCCGGTCGCGCCGGCCGTGGCGACCAGCCAGGCAAGGTGATTATCCAGAGTCACTACGTTGACCACCCCCTGCTTCGCGAACTGGTGAAAGGAGATTACCGCAACTTCTCCAAAATGCTGCTCGCCGATCGCCGCCACCAAGGTCTGCCCCCCTACAGCCATATGGCGATTGTGCGCGCAGAAGCCAGCAATCCCAAACTGGCGGAGTCCTATCTCAACAGGGCGCGCGCACTGCTTGAAAAGGCACTGCCCCCCAGCCCAGACGCACGCTATCTGGGGCCGCTACCTGCAACATTGGAGCGACGCAAAGGCTTTCACCGCTTTGTGCTCTCCATGTTTGCCAGCAACAGGCGCCAGCTGGGCGACGCCCTAACCCTGATGTGCCAGCAACTTGAGGCCGACAAAGACAGTCGCAACCTGCGTTGGGCCGTGGATATAGATCCTCAGGAATCCAGTTAGCCCCAATACTGCACCAGAGCGCTTGCGGATCAAGATTTTCAGCTGCACTCCCGGCTCGGCAATGTGTTTTGCTCTGGTGACACTTTGCCAGCAGCCCCCCTTGCCAGTTTTCGCTGATTTTATTGTCAAACAGAGCCGCTGCGTTTACCCAGACAGGACAAAATTTGATTCAGACCAAAGGTTTTCTCACCCGTCATGGCTAAGGGTCAGGCCATTAGATTTTATTATTTTTCAAAGCGTTAAAAGATTTATTTAAATTCAAAGGTTTATTCTTATATAATCCCATCACCCCATAAAACAATGCCCAGGTTGCACAGACACGTCGACGCCATGACTAGAGATTATCCGCCAACCAACCGCCGCACAGCGAAACCCAGAAATACCAGGGTTAAACCTTCAAGGCAAAGCCTGCCTGGCTGGATATGGCTCGTGGCCGGAGTTTTGATCGGCACCCTGGTCACCGGCATTATCAATTGGCAGGGTGAGCAAGAAGGCGACAACACCACAGCCCAAACCGCCGATAGCGAGGCCGCGCCGCCACAGGCCGAACCTGCACCAGAAACCAGCCAGAGCCATAAACCGCGCTTTGATTTTTATACCCTGTTAAAAGAAAGCGAAGTCATTGTTCCCGATGAAAATGGCGAAATGCCCGCCGCCAAGGCCGTTGTCATTCCCGAACCAGATGCCAAAACCCTGGCGGCAACCACAGAAAATTTGACAAAAACCACGGAAACCAGCGAGGACAAAACCGTGGTGGCGGAGAAAATCAGCCCGCCACCCCAGGCGGATGTTGCCGCAACAACTGCGCCAGCTCAGCCACCTCCTCCTCCGCCACCACCATCTGCGCCCGCTCAAGAAGCGGCACCATCCACGGAGGTTTATGTTCTCCAGGCCGGATCGTTCAGAAGCGCGGCTGATGCCGACAGCGTCAGAGCCAGCCTATTGCTGCTCAATATGCATGCAAATATTGAAAAAGTGTCCACTGGCGGCAACGAAACCTGGCACCGCGTGCTTGTCGGACCCTTTACCAGCAAAGCTGAACTCAGCAACGCCCGCGCCATTCTCACCCAGAACGGCATTGACAGCATTCAGCTAAAAAGGCGGCTTTAAAAAATAAAACTCCGCCACAGCGGAGTTTTTGAGAAGGTTGCAACCCTGGGAAAACTTCAGCCATTGCCCCCCGCAAGCGTCTGGGCAATGGCGCGAATATGAGCCACCACCGCCCGCAGTCCATTACCGCGGGTTGGCGTCAGATGGCTGAGCAGTTCCAGCTCATCGAAATAGGCGTCAACATCAAACGCCAGCACCTCAGCCGGGGTTCTGTTGTTATAGGCAGCGAGAACCACACCCAACAATCCCTTGACGATAAAGGCGTCGCTGTCGGCAGAAAGCTGGATCTTGCCGTTGTTGAGACTTGTCGCTATCCAGACCTGGCTCTGGCAGCCCTTGACCCGCAGCCCGTCGGTATGCAGGGACTCGTCGAGGGGCGGCAATTCCTTGCCAAGGTCAATAATATACTTGTAGCGGTCTTCCCAACTGTCAAAAAAACTTAACGTGTCGACAATGTCGCCACTGTTGATGGTGCGACCAAAGGGGTTTTCCTGTGCTACAGCTGATTCAGACATCGATCAATCTCTAGGGTCTGTTGATACTAATAAAACATTCCGGTTTCCAGTTGAGCTTCCTCAGACATCATCTCCCTGCTCCAGGGAGGATCAAACACCAGCTCAACGGCAACCTTGCGGACATTGGGTACCTGGGCAACACGGTATTCAACATCCCCCACCAACACCGGCCCCATACCGCAACCGGGTGCGGTCAGGGTCATGGTAATATTCACCAGCCCCTCGCCCTGGTCGATGCGAACAGCATAGATAAGACCAAGGCTCACCAGATCAACAGGGATTTCCGGATCGTAAATGGTTCGCAGTGCGCCCCAGACCTGCTGCTCATCGATGCCGCCATCCACAGGGGCGGGAAATTCGAGCTTCAGGGATTCCAGCCCCAGAGCGTCGGCATCGGTGCCGTCAACTCTGACCATATTGCCGTTGTAAATAAGGGTGTAGTTGCCACCCAGGGATTGGGTCAATGTCACAAAGGTATCGGCGGGAATGGTCACCGGCGTGCCCACGGGTACCAGGCGCCCGGGACATGCCCGCTGAGTGGTCAGAATTTTTCTTTCCTGCTGCATGGTCATTGCGGTAAATCCCGATTACTCGATACTAAAGCTTTCGCCACAGCCACAGGAGGCAGTGACATTGGGGTTGTTGATGGTGAGAACCTGATTGACCCCTTCAAAAACATAGTCAATTTGCGCGCCATGGAGAACACTTATCGCATCGGGGGCGACAAACACCTTGAGGCCATCCTCCAGATCAAGGGTCAAATCAGTTTCCTGACCCTCGCCAACCTCTTCAAACACGTATTTGTAGCCGCTACAGCCATTTCGAGCAATGCTGATGCGCAGGTATTTGCCATTCTTGTCTTTGAGCTGAGTTCTGAAGTGCCTGGCGGCGGCAGGCGTTACTGAAATCGCACTATCGAAATCAAATTTTTCCACAGTCATAACACACCTCTGTTCAAATACTGCCTATGCAAACAATTTTTTTGCTTTGTGAATTCCGGCAAACAGGCGTTCAACATCGTCCTCGGTATTGTAAATTGAGTAGGATGCCCGCACCGTACCGGGAAGACCGTAGTAATCCATCAATGGCTGGGCGCAGTGGTGACCCGTGCGTACCGCAATGCCCTGTTGATCGAGGAGCATGCCCAGATCGCTGGGATGCATACCATCCACCACAAAGCTGAAAATGCCCGCGCCATGGAGGGGCGTGCCTATGCGTTTTAAGCCCTCGACGTTATCGGCAAGGGCGATGGATTTTTGCAGCAGCTGCTGTTCGTGCAATGCCGCTGCGGTTCTGTCTATGCCATTAATGTAGTGGATGGCCGCAGCCAACCCTACGGCGCCGGCAATATCCGGTGTACCCGCTTCAAACTTAAATGGCAACGTATTGAATGTGGTGCCGGCAAAACTGACGCTTTCAATCATTTCACCACCGCCCATAAAAGGGGGCATTGCATCCAACAGAGCTTCCCTGCCCCAAAGTACCCCGATTCCCGTGGGACCAAAAAGCTTGTGGCCAGAGAACGCATAAAAATCACAGCCCAGTGCCTGGACATCAACAGGCCAATGCGCCACCGACTGAGCGCCGTCAATGAGAACTTTTGCTCCGGCGGCATGGGCCAGCTTAATGATGTCGACAATGGGGTTAACGGTTCCCAATGCATTGGAGACGTGATTGACGGCCACCATTTTGACGCGCTCATCGAGCAGGGCTTCAAGCTGGTGGATATCGATATCCCCTGTAGCCATGATGGGAATGGCTACCACTTCGGCGCCGCGCTCGGCGCAGATCATCTGCCAGGGGACGATGTTGGAATGGTGCTCGAGCTGGGATACCAGCACGCGGTCACCGGCATTGAGGTTATGACGCCCCCAGCTGTACGCCACCAGATTAATGGCTTCGGTCACGCCGCGCACCCAGATAATCTGCCTGGAACTGGGGCTGTTGAGAAAACGGCTGGTGGTTTCGCGGGCGCTTTCAAACGCCTGGGTCGCTCGATCACTGAGGGTGTGAACGCCGCGATGAACATTGGCGTTGTCGTGGCGGTAATAGTTAGCGATCGCCGTGATCACCTGTTCCGGCTTCTGGGTAGTCGCCGCATTGTCCAGGTACACCAGCGGATGACCATTCACCTGTTGGTTGAGGATAGGAAAATCCCGGCGAATGGCCTCGGCATCAAAAACAGGCAGGTTGCTAACCTTTAGCGATGTGTTCATGGGATATGTCTGGTCAGTTTGGAGTTGGGAGTTAAACGCTGAGCCAGCAGTGGTTCGAGATATTCCCGCAAAGGCTCACAGCGCAGCCCGCGAATCAACTCATTAATAAAACCGTAGCTCATCATCACCTCTGCTTCGGCGCGGGAGATACCCCGAGTCCGCATGTAGTGAAGAATTGTCGGATCCAGCTGTGCCACCGTGGCGCCGTGGGCACACTGAACATCATCCGCATAAATTTCCAGCTCCGGCTTGGTATTGATAACAGCGCGATTGCTGGTGAGGAGATTGTTGTTTCTCAGTTCTGCCCGGGTTTTCTGGGCGTGGGGATGAATATGAATGCGGCCATTGAAGACGGCGCTGGCCTGATCGCCGACAATACCGCGAAAGGTTTCACTGCTGGTGCATTGGGGAACGCTGTGTTCAAGGCAGGTGTGGTAGTCGACGTGATCCTTGTTACTGACCAGATAAATGCCGTTGAGGTTGCAGTAAGCGCCCTGCCCCTGGTGGTCAACCACAATGTCGATGCGCTTTAATTCACTGCCCACAGCCAGGTGAAAGCTCTCCAGGTTGCTGTCCTGGGAAAGTCTGGCGTGAACACCGCCGATATGGATGGCAGCCCCCTGCTCCAGGTGAAGACGGTGATGCTGTAATTGCGCACCAGCGTCGAGAAACAATTCGGTGATGCCGTTGCTGAATACTGCAGTTTCAGCGGGGTCACCAGCAAAATGCTCAACCAGCGTGGCATTGCTGTTGGCGGCCATATGCACTAAAAGACGCTGCATCACGGCAAAAGCGCGATCCTGGGCGGTTACCGACCACACCAGCTGTATTGGCGCTTTCACGGAAACATTGTCGGCAACCTGGAGAAACAGGCCATCTTCCAGAGCGGCGGCGTTGAGGGCAGCAAACAGGTGCTGTTCATGTTTGACAGCGGTGCCCAGTTTTTCGCGAATCAGGGCTGCCTGATTTTCATTGGCATCGACAAAGCGCACCAGGGTCACCCCTTCCGGAAGCGCCTTGCTGGACAATTCAGGACGATACTGGCCGTTGACAAAAACCAGCCTGACGCCACCCAGGTCGGGCAATTCCGGCACCACCCCACTGCCAAAGTCTGCGCTTGGCGAAGAAAAAGCCTGTTTGAGGGCGTCGACACTGGTAAAACGCCAGGCTTCTGTTTTGCGATTGGGCAACGCGGCGGACTGCCAAAATGAGCGCCCCTGTTGCTGCCAATCCTGAAGCCACACAGGCGCAACGGTTTCATCGACCACCTGTTGCATAAAATCGGTCATTATGCAGCTCCCTCCAGCCAGGCATAACCTTTTTCTTCCAGCTCAAGGGCGAGGTCTTTGCCGCCGGATTTGACGATACGACCGCCCGCCAGAACATGGACGAAGTCCGGCTCGATATAATCCAGCAGGCGCTGATAGTGGGTTACCAAAATAAAGGAGCGCTCAGGGCTGCGCATGGCGTTGACGGCACTGGCAACCACTTGAAGGGCGTCGATATCGAGGCCGCTGTCGGTTTCATCCATAATCGCCAATTGCGGCTGCAACAACATCATTTGAATGAGTTCGTTGCGCTTCTTCTCGCCACCGGAAAAACCTTCGTTGACACCGCGCTTGAGAAATTCCTGATCCAGATCCACCGTTTTACAGGCTTCACGGGCACGTTTGACAAAATTGACAGTATCCAGTGGCTCTTCACCGCGGTGTTCGCGAACTGCGTCCACTGAGGCTTTGAGAAACTCCATATTACTGACACCGGGAATTTCCACCGGATACTGGAACGCGAGAAAGATGCCGAGCCGCGCGCGCACTTCCGATTCCAGCGCAAGCAGATCCTGCCCCTGAAACGTCACGGAACCCGCAGTGGCTTCATAGCCGGGACGCCCGGCAAGAACGTGCCCCAGGGTGCTTTTGCCGGAACCGTTTGGCCCCATAATGGCGTGAACTTCACCGGGTTTCACCTCAAGGGACAATCCCTTGATAATTTCCTTGTCGCCAACATTGGCGAATAAGTTGTCAATTTTCAGCATGATTCTCTAACCTCAATGTACAGATCTGACTTGCGCTATAGCTTGCGGGCACAGCCTTGAAACGGTCTCAGAAAATCTCTAACCAACCGAACCCTCAAGACTCACTTCGAGCAGTTTCTTGGCTTCCATGGCAAATTCCATGGGCAGTTCCCTGAACACCTCTTTACAGAACCCGTTAACAATCATGGATACGGCTTTTTCAGCATCGATACCGCGCTGCTTACACAGATACAACTGGTCGTCACTGACCTTGGAGGTGGTGGCCTCGTGCTCGATAACCGCGCTGGGATTTCGGCTTTCAATATAGGGAAAGGTGTGGGCGGCGCAGAGGTCGCCGATGAGAAGAGAGTCGCACTGGGTGTAATTGCGCGCCCCCTCCGCCCTGTTACCCATGCGCACCAAGCCGCGATAGGCATTGGAACTGCGGCCTGCGGAAATGCCTTTGGAGATAATGGTGGACTTGGTGTTTTTGCCAAAATGGCTCATCTTGGTGCCCGTGTCCGCCTGCTGCAGATTGTTGGTAAGGGCAACAGAGTAGAATTCGCCAATACTGTTATCACCGCGCAAAATACAGCTCGGGTACTTCCAGGTGATCGCGGAGCCGGTTTCCACTTGTGTCCAGGAAATTTTCGAATTGGTGTAGGCGACGCCGCGCTTGGTGACAAAGTTGTAAATACCGCCTTTACCGTTTTCATCCCCTGGGTACCAGTTCTGCACCGTTGAGTATTTGATTTCGGCATTGTCGAGGGCGACAAGCTCTACCACCGCGGCATGGAGCTGATTGTCATCGCGCATGGGCGCGGTGCAGCCTTCAAGATAGCTGACGTGACTGCCTTCGTCGGCAACAATCAGGGTGCGCTCAAACTGGCCGGTTGAGGCTTCGTTGATACGAAAATAGGTGGACAATTCCATCGGGCAGCGCACCCCTTTGGGAATGTAGACGAAGGAGCCGTCACTGAAAACAGCACTGTTCAAGGCGGCATAATAGTTGTCGGCACGGGGCACCACCGTGCCCAGATATTTGCGCACCAACTCTGGGTATTCCCGCACCGCTTCCGAGATGGGGCAGAAAATAACTCCGGCTTCCGCCAGTTTTTCGCGAAAGGTGGTCACTACCGACACGGAGTCAAACACCACATCCATGGCGACGCCGGCAAGAATTTGCTGCTCATGGAGAGGAATACCCAATTTGTCGTAGGTGGCGAGAAGTTCCGGGTCGACTTCATCGAGACTTTTGGGTCTGTTTTCCAGACTTTTGGGCGAAGAAAAATAGGATATTTCGTCAAAATTGATTTGCGGATAATGGACGTGCGCCCAGGTGGGCTCTTCCATCGCCTTCCAGATTTCATAGGCTTCGAGACGCCACTGCAACAGCCATTCCGGCTCATTTTTTTTAGCGGAAATAAACCGGATGACGTCCGCATTCAGGCCGGGCGGAAGCGTCTCCGCTTCAATATCGGTGCTGAAACCAGCCGCGTAATCACGCTTAATGACCTTTTCAATCTGTTGCTGCGACATACTATGGTTACCTCAAGGCGACGATTTACTGCTACCAGCCACTTTGTCATACCCGACTAATTTAGTCAAGTATTACCCAGGCCAGATAACAGGCTCCCCCGCACAGTATAGAAGGGTTTTCACGGTAGCGAAGAGACCATCGAACAAAGCAGCCAAAGCCTGAGCGGGGAAGTCGAATCACCACCTCAGAGTTACACCAACCGCTCGGTTCAAAAGCTGCATCAGTTCCCGGAATTTTCGCGCCGGGATCGGGTGATTCGAGCCGAGAACCTAAGCGCTGCGCAGGGCAGCGAACCTGCTAGTAAACGGTTACCGAACAGCAATTACCTTTAAGCCTGAAATATCAGGGCAAGCCCCCAATTTCAGTATGTAATGCCGCAATTTTCCGGCCAGGCAATATAACCACTGAAATATTCAACAACTGCCCAAAACAGCCATAAAAAACCCCGGTCAAAGCCGGGGTTTTTAATTTGGCGGTGAGGGAGGGATTCGAACCCTCGATAGGGGATTAGCCTATACTCCCTTAGCAGGGGAGCGCCTTCAGCCACTCGGCCACCTCACCGTAACTGCAACAGTAAAACCGACTCACTTCCGGTGGAAGTTCATCCCTGTTTGCGAGGGCGGCATCATACCATACCGCGAGAATAATCAAAGGGGTAAATCATGGCAAAAGGCGCTAACAGCCCTTTGACATCAGTCTTTATCCTGACTTTTTTCCTGCTGTATGCGCTGATAAATTTCTTCGCGGTGAACGGACACGTCTTTCGGAGCGTTAACTCCCAAACGAATCTGATTACCTTTCACACCCAAAACGGTCACGGTGACATCATCACCAACAACCAGAGTTTCTCCAACCCTTCTCGTTAAAATCAGCATGTCAATCTCCTATTTCTATCTGCTTGTTTGACCCTCATGGATCAGCTTCGTTCTTGAGTATGTTTTTATTATTAATCATTACTGAAAAATTGGCAGGACTTATTACCCATTTTTCAGCAATGATCTCAATATAATTGTTTTAGTCAACATTTTCAGCTGCTTCCAGCTCAAAGGCGGAATGTAGCGCCCGAACAGCAAGTTCGAGGTATTTTTCTTCAATAACCACGGTTATTTTGATTTCCGATGTACTGATCATTTGAATATTAATGTTTTCGCTGGCCAAAGCCTTAAACATCTTGGCGGCCACGCCCGCGTGGGAACGCATGCCAACACCCACAATGGCGAGCTTGGCAATTCTGTCGTCGGTGACCGGGGGCTTGGCGTCAAGGGTTTTGGCCACCGCTTCAAGAATAGAAGCCGCTCTTTTCATATCATTGCGATGTACGGTAAAGGTCAGCGAGGTGGTGCCATCTTCCGCCACATTCTGCACAATAACGTCAACTTCAATATTGGCGTCGCTCACCGGACCAAGAATCTGGTAGGCCACACCAGGGCTGTCGGGAATGCCCTGAATGGTGAGTTTGGCCTCATCGCGGTTAAAGGCGATACCTGCAACAATTGGATTTTCCATTTCAACCCCTTCTTCAAGAGTAATCAACGTGCCCGGCCCATCCTGAAAACTGGACAGCACCCGCAGCGGAACCCTGTATTTGCCCGCAAATTCCACCGAGCGAATCTGCAATACCTTGGAGCCCTGACTGGCCATTTCGAGCATTTCTTCAAACGTAATCTTGTCGAGACGGCGAGCCCTGGGCTCAACCCTGGGATCTGTGGTGTAGACCCCGTCGACATCGGTGTATATCTGACATTCATCCGCTTTGAGGGCAGCGGCAAGCGCCACCGCTGTGGTGTCGGAACCGCCGCGGCCAAGAGTGGTGATATTGCCGTCGGGATCCACACCCTGGAAACCCGCAACTACCAGCACATAACCGTTATCGAGATCCGCTTTCATCCGCGCGGTATCAATATCCTGGATTCGCGCCTTGGTGTGGGCGTTATCGGTGAGAATTTTCACCTGGGTTCCGGTATAGGATCGCGCCGGGCAACCTTTCTTTTCCAGCGCCATGGCAAGCAGGGCGATAGTGACCTGCTCACCCGTGGAAACAAGAACATCCATTTCCCGCGGGTTGGGGCTTTCGTGGATTTGATTGGCAAGCCCGATAAGACGATTGGTTTCACCGCTCATGGCGGAAACCACCACCACAACCTGGTGGCCAGTGGCAGAGAAAGCCTTGACCTTGTCGGCAACAGCCTCGATACGCTCAACACTGCCTACAGACGTGCCACCGTATTTTTGAACGATCAAACTCATGGTTTTTGATTCACTCCCAAATTGTCACCATAGCGCCAGAACCTGTTTACCGGTCGCCGCTCAGGTCGAGATGTTTACCCCCTGAGCGTACTCCGCGTTGTCAGCGGTTTCCAGCTTGTGAACGACTCAATCGGTTCTTGCAAAAGGCGGCAATTAAACACCAAAAAAAGCCCCGTGCGAAGCAGTTTAATTGCCTTGGGTTCAATTGCTTAGCTGGCTTTCCACCCAGCCATACACAGATTCCAGGACTTCGGGCAATTTTTCCGGGTTGGTGCCGCCCCCCTGAGCCATATCCGGACGCCCACCGCCTTTGCCACCCAGGGGTTCGGCGGCAAACTTCATCAAATCACCGGCTTTAATTTTCATAGTCAGGTTTTTGGTGACACCAGCCGTCAGAGCAACCTTGTCACCCTCCACTGCGGCAAGAAGAAAAACGCCATCATCAACCCGCGACTTCATCTGATCGACAAGATCCCGCAGGGTTTTGGCGTCGGCGCCATCCACGGTCATAGCCAGCACCCTGGCACCGCCAATATCCCGGGCAGATGCCAGAATGTCGCTGCCGGAGGAGCTGGCCAGCTTCATTTTAAGGACATCCACTTCCTTGGCGAGGAGGCGGTTCTGTTCCTGTAGCTGGCGAGCCTTTTCTTCAAGCTGGGAGCGGGATGTTTTTAAGGTCGCCGCCACCCTATCCAGGGTGCCATCCAGCTCATCAAACAGGGTCAGGGCGTTGCTGCCGGTGACCGCCTCTATTCGGCGCACGCCAGAGGCAATGCCGGCTTCAGAAACTATTCTCATGATGCCAATATCGCCGGTGCGGGTTGCGTGGGTGCCGCCGCACAATTCAATGGAAAAGCCCTCGCCCATGGTGAGAACACGAACTTCGTCGCCGTATTTTTCACCAAAAAGTGCCATGGCACCTTTTTGCTGTGCCGCCTCCATGGCCAACAATTCGGTTTGTACCGGCGTATTGCGGCGAATTTCTTCATTCACCCGCTTTTCGATGTCATGAATCTGTTTTTGGCTCAGGGCTTCAGGGTGAGAGAAATCAAAGCGCAGGCGCTGTGAATTTACCAGGGAACCCTGCTGGGTGACATGATCTCCGAGCACTTCGCGAAGGGCGGCGTGGAGAAGGTGGGTGGCGGAGTGATTCAGAGCCGTGGCGCTTCGCACTCGCCCATCCACTTCGGATTCAACGGCAGCGGATTTTTTCAAGGTACCCGTCAGCATCTGGCCAATATGGAGGTGCACGCTGCCCTGTTTGCGGCAATCGCGAACCTCAAAACGACCTTCAGCAGCCTCCAGATAGCCACTGTCTCCAGCCTGGCCGCCGGATTCGGCATAAAAGGGCGTTTCGTCCAAAATCACCACGGCCTGCTGACCTTCACTGATTTCATCGACTTCCTGGCCATCGACAAAAAGACCGACAATCTGACCACTGCTTTGGGTAGCGCCGTAGCCGACAAATCGAGTGGCACCACTGACATGAATTCCGGCGGTGTAGTCGACGCCAAACTGGCTGGCAGCGCGGGCTCGAGCCTTCTGCGCCGCCATACAGGCGTCATAGCCCGGCATATCCAGCTCATAGCCGCGCTCTCGAGCGATAT
>Ga0265293_10000856_pt1 | contig 70203 bp, 68 predicted proteins | sample Munlanlewell138R_FD_192505 | JGI IMG/M metagenome (GOLD analysis project Ga0265293, IMG submission 192505) | Leachate microbial communities from a municipal landfill in Southern Ontario, Canada - Leachate well 138R | ecosystem: Engineered > Solid waste > Landfill > Unclassified | place: Canada... | reverse complement strand
GAGAAAGAAATTACTTATATATTAAATGAACAAAAATATGAAATATCATATCCATTAGAAAATTCAATAATGTATTGTAAGATTATAGTCGAAAATATTCTTAGTGGTGATGATACTGACAGAATTAATAATTTAAGTTCTGATAAATTTTATATAGAACTTATTTGTCAAGAAGAAAAAACAAATATTAATATACATAAAAATTCAGTTTTTTAATATATGAAAAAAGAATGATAAAAATTTTGTCATTCTTTTTTTACATATTATTAAATTAGATAAATACAATTAAACGAAAGGTAGATGAGATGAGATGTATGAAACAATCGAAATATTCGATGAAGATGGTTTAACTTTAAGAGAAGTTTTATTATCTTGTTTGTTTTCTTATTATGAAAAGAGATTTTTATTCAGATAAATATTAAGAATATTTGCGAAATATTAAATACAATGATATAATTTACTTGCAAAGTTTTGTAAGAAATGTATCATTGGGAAAGGAGTATAATGGTATTTACAATTGATACAAAAAATTACAAAGTTGGATTGTATATTCGTTTATCTAGAGAAGATGGCGATGATTTGGAAAGTGAAAGTATTTCTAATCAAAGAAGTCTTATTAAAGGTTATTTATTAGCAAATGGAATAGAGGCAGTTAATGAATATGTTGATGATGGATATTCTGGTGGAAACTTTAATAGACCATCATTTAAAAGACTTATAGCTGATATTGAAAAAGGAATAATAAATTGTGTAATTACTAAAGACTTATCAAGACTTGGTCGTGATTACATTGATACAGGAATGTATGTCGAGAGATATTTTCCAGAACATAATATTAGGTATATAGCAATAAATGATGATGTCGATACCTTTAAAGAAACTTCTGGTAGTGATATGATGCCGTTTAAGTTAAGTATGAACGATATGTATGCTAAAGACATTTCAAAAAAAGTAAGAAGCTCATTAATTGCAAAAAAGAAAGAAGGCTTATTTCTTGGTAGTACATCCTGTTATGGGTATATGAAAAGTCCACAAAATAAACATATATTAATTCCTAATCCAGAAACAGCACCAGTAGTAAAAAAGATATTTGATTTATATATAAGTGGGTATAGTAGTAGCGAGATTGCTGAAATGCTAACTCGTGATGAAGTTCCTACTCCAGTAATGGCTAAATGTATGGCTGGTAGATTAGAAAAAGCTGATAGACCTCATATATGGAAACATACATCTATATCAAATATAATAAAGAATAAAACTTATACAGGTTGCTTAATTCAACATACAAGTCAAAATATTAGTTATAAAACTAAAAAGAGAAGAGTGACACCAGAATCTGAGTGGATTATTAAAGAAAATTCTCATGAACCAATAATTGATATTCGGACATTTGAACTGGCTCAAGAAATTAAGAAAAGATATAACACATATTCTCCTGATAGAAGAAATGTGGAGTACGCACTTGCTAATTTAGTATATTGTAAGGATTGTGGAGCAAGAATGTATATAAGCTATGACAGAAAAAGAGATCGTATTACAATGAACTGTACTACATATAGAAAATTTAGTAAACATGGCTTTTGTTTTTCTCATTATATTTCCTATACTAAGTTAGAAAAAACTATATTTTCTAAAATAAAAGAAATAAGTTTATTGTATTTGGATAGTGAGGCATTTGAAAAAATGCTAAGAGATAATTACATTGATCCTACAAAAGAGATTATCAATAGGATATCTGATGCCAAACTAAAAATAAAAAAATTAGAAACTAAATTAGATAGTTTGTATGAAGATAAATGTAATGGAATAATAAATAATGAAATGTTTGTAAGAGTATGTAAAACTTCTAATGATGAAATAGAATCGTTAAAAAAGAAAATAACGAATTACGAAAAAGAAAAAGCAGACTTATTAAAATCAAATGATGAAGCAATAGATTATAAAGAAATTGTAACTGCTTTTCTGAATATAGAAAATCCAACACAGGAAATGATGAATAAAATAATTAAAAAAATAAATATAACAAAAGAAGAAAAGATTGAAATTCACTATAATATAAAGGATTTCAATTATTTAAAACCCTAAGGGTATCTCTTTTACATAGACTGGGGGTATGCTTTGCGTGAGTGATAGGGATACCTCAACAATTCCAGGTATTTAAAGGGAAAGTTGAGATTAGGTATCTATTTCGCAACTACTCCCTGGTATGATGAAGATATTCCTTTTATAGAGGCTGCAGAACTTGGTACTGAAAAAGTTATTAAAGATCATTCAACAATAGGAATAGTGGTTACTACTGATGGTTCAATAGGAGAAATACCTAGAATGGATTATAGAGAAGCAGAAGATAGGGTAATTAGTGAATTAAAAGAAATAGGGAAACCATTTATAGTACTTTTAAATAGTGCTCATCCTATGATGCCTGATACAGAACAATTAGCTGAAGAATTAAAAGAAAAACATAATGTACCAGTTCTTCCAATTAGTATTGAACAAATGGGAGAAAGAGATATTTTTAATATTTTAAGAGAGGCTTTATTTGAATTTCCAGTGTTAGAAGTAAATGTTAATATGCCAGAATGGATTGCGGTATTAAATCATAATCATTGGCTTAAAAAAATATATATAGAAAAGATAAAAGAAAGTGTAGTAGAAATAGACAAATTAAGAGATGTTGAAACTATTACTAATCATTTTAATGATTCAGAATATATTACAAAAGCAATTTTATCAGATATTAATACCGCAACAGGAGAAGTAACAATTAATTTGTATGCACCTAATCATTTATATAATGAAGTGTTAAAAGATATTATTGGTATTAATGTAGAAAATAGGGCAGAACTACTTAATTTATTTCAAGAGTATAATGAAGCTAAATATGAATATGATCAAATTAAGGGTGCTTTAAAGATGGTAAAACAGGCAGGATATGGAATAGCTACACCAACACTTTCTGATATGAAATTAGACACCCCAGAAATAATAAGACAAGGTAGTAGATATGGAGTTAAGTTAAAAGCAGTCGCACCTTCTATACATATGATAAGGGTTGATGTAGAAAGTACATTTGAACCTATTATAGGTAGTGAACTTCAAAGCAAAGAATTAATGAATTATTTAATGAAAGATTATGAAGCAGAACCTAATAATATATGGAAGTCAGAAATATTTGGTAGAAGTTTAGATGTAATAGTACAAGAAGGTATACAAGCAAAATTATCGTTAATGCCTGATAATGTAAGATATAAACTACAAAAGACATTAGGTAAGATAATAAATAAGGGTTCTGGTGGATTAATTGCGATTATCTTATAAAAAATGGCTATAAATAGCCATTTTTTAGGTATTTTTCACCAATTTGCTTGATTTTACTGGTTAAAAGTGATATCGTATTATTTGTAAACATACTATGTGTTATGTTTATAGAAAATCTTTGGAGAGGTGAAAAAAATGAACAAAGCAGAATTAGTAGAAGCTATGGCAACACAAGCTGGACTAACAAAAGCTGACGCAACTCGTGCATTAGATGCATTTGTAGGTGCAGTAACAGGATCTTTAAAGAAAGGTAACAAAGTATCTCTAGTGGGTTTTGGAACATTTAAAACTAGTAAGAGAGCTGCACGTATGGGACGTAACCCACAAACAGGCGCAGAAGTTAAGATCCCAGCTAGAACAGCAGTTGGATTCAAAGCTGGAAGCGCATTAAAAGACGCGGTTAACTAATCAAAAAAAGAAGCCTAAGGCTTTTTTTTTGGGTAGGTAGGAGGATATATGTTAGAAATATCTAAAGAGTTATTAAAAATAATAGAAGATAATGGTTATAAGGCCTATATAGTAGGAGGCTTTGTTCGTGATATATATTTAAATAGAGAATCTATTGATGTGGATATATGTACTAATGCTAAGCCAATGGAAATTCAAAGAATGTTTAATAATGTAAAATTAGATAGTAAGGAATATGGCTCAGTTAGTCTTAGGTATAAAGGAATAGATTTTGAAATAACTACTTTTAGAAAAGAAATAAAGTATGAAAATAATAGGAACCCTGTAGAAATAAAGTACATTAATTCTTTAGATGAAGATTTAAAACGCCGTGATTTTACTATTAATACGTTGTGTATGGATAAAGATGGTACTATTATTGATAAATTTAATGGTATTAACGATATTAATAACAAATTAATAAGAGTAGTAGGAGATCCCAACCAAAAACTATCAGAAGATAGTCTTAGAATTCTTAGGGCTATTCGTTTTGCGACAGTACTTGATTTTACTCTTGAAGAAGAAACAGAAAAAGCTATTATGAAGTATAGCTCATTAATAAAAAAATTATCTTATACTCGTATTAAATATGAACTTAATCATATGTTTATTAGCAGCAATGTAAAATATGGCTTAGATTTATTATGTAAGTATAATATTGATAAATTATTAGGGATATCTAATGTGAAAAACATTACTATTACTAATGATATGTTAGGAATATGGGCTCAATTAAATATTGATATTTTCAAATGGCCTTTTAAGAAAACAGAAAGAGATTTAATATCTAAAATAAGAGAAGTTTTGAATATGAAGTTAGATATTTTTACGTTATATAATTATGGATTATATATTTTTCAATTAGCTTCTAAAATAAAAGGAAAAAATACTAAAAAATTAGTTAATTATTATATGTCTTTGCCAATAAAAAGTAAAAAAAACATATTAATTGATATTGATAATATATGTAAAGAATTAAATAAAGAAAAAGGAGTTTGGATTAAAGATTTAATAGAAGAAATAGAAAAGAAAATAATATTAAAAGAACTAAATAATGATGAAAAAGAAATAAAAAAATTTGTAATAAATAAATATAAATAAAACACTTTAATAAAAGTGTTTTATTTATATCGTTTTAACAGGTATAATAATACTAGGTGATACTATGAAGAAAATCTTAGTTATTATTTTAATAATCTTAGTTATTGTCTTTTTATTAATATTTAATATAGTAAAAAAGGGTAATGAAAATACCGTAGAGGTGTTTAATAAATTAAATGATAATCTTTCTTTAAATTATGATAAAATAAATAATATAAGTTATTATTATGGAAATAATACTTATTTTGTAGTTGAATTTGAAGTGAATAATGTAGAGTGGTATGCTATAATAGATGAAAATGAAAAAGTTATTGATGAAATAAAAATAAATGATTTATATGATGAAAAAAATATAAAGAAGAAATTTACTAATAATTATGAGATGGTGTTTGGGTATGATGATGGATTTATCTATGAAGTGAAAGTTAATAATAAAGATAATTATATGTATTATTATTATGATGCGATTGATGGAAAAAATATAAAAGTAATAACTATAGAGAAGTAGGTGGTTTAGTGAAAACAAATAATTTAATAAATGCATTAAAAAAAGGAAATATTGTGATTCCTAGTTTTTTATTAAGTAATTATAAAGCCTTAGGATTAGAAGATGAGGAATTTATCTTATTTTTAGGACTTATTAATGAAGGAGATAAATTTATATATGACGTAGCCTTGTTAAGTGAGAAAATAAATCTAAATAAAAGTGATATTTTAAGTTTAATAGAAAGATTAAGTAATAAAAAGTTAATTAATATAAAAGTTGAAAAAAATAATAAAGGAATTATGGAAGAGTATTTAGATTTAGCTCCTTTTTATGAAAAGTTATCAATTATGATGATTGGTGAAGAAAAGAAAGAAGAGAGTAGCAATGGTATTTATGAAAAGTTTGAAAAGGAATTTGGAAGAACTTTATCACCAATGGAATATGAAATTATAGGAGGATGGTTTTCTGATAATTTTGCTGAAGAAATAATATTAGAGGGATTAAAAGAGGCTTCATATAATCATGTTTCTAATTTACGTTATATTGATAAAATTTTATATGAATGGCAAAAAAAAGGTTTGGATACTGTTAAAAAAATACAAGATTATAAAAAAGAATATAATAAAAAACAGGAAGTTGAATTATTTGATTATAATTGGTTAGAGGATGATGAATAAAAAAGTAGCGTTATTACTAACAGTATTAGATTCTAAATTTCCAAATCCAGCTACAGAGCTTAATTATAATAAGGATTATGAATTATTAATAGCGGTAATGCTTAGTGCTCAAACAACTGATAGAAGGGTTAATTCAGTTACTAATAAGCTTTTTATAAGGTATCCTACTTTAAAAGATTTAAATAGGGCAGATGAAAAGGATATTAAAAAAATAATTAGGGCAATTGGAACTTATAATCGTAAAGCTTATTATATAAAAGAAATAGCACAGGATTTGATTATAAAGTATAAAGGAATAGTTCCTAATGATAAAAAAGAGTTAATGAAATTAAAGGGTATTGGAATAAAAACAGCTAATGTGGTAACTAGTGTTCTATTTAAAGAACCTAGTATTGCAGTTGATACTCATGTTAAAAGAGTCAGTAAGAGATTAGGGTTAGTTTTAAAAAGTGACAACGAATTTAAAATAGAAAAAAAATTGATGAAAATTATTGATAAAAAATATTGGTCTAAGGTGCATCATCAAATGGTTTTATTTGGAAGATACCATTGTAAGGCTAAAAAGCCAGAATGCAATAATTGTTTATTAAAAGATATATGTAATGAAAAAGACAAGAATTAATTATTCTTGTCTTTTATTGTACTGTAACATTTCTTTCAATTTTTTCAGATTGCCCACCATAACTAACGATGTATTTAATAACATATAGGCCAGTAACGCTAGTATCAACAGCAATACCAGATACAGTACTTTTATTTGGAAGGATTGTATATTCAGCAGTAGAAGCTGATTCTGTTACATTAATCCCATCATCTAATACAGTATATTCAAATCCATTATCCTCATACTTTGATCCTATAGGAACAAGGATGTTTTTACTACCATTTAAACTTATATTAAAATATATATTATTTTCAATTGATAAGGTTATTTCACTACCATTACTTTGATTATTTTTATATTTTGAATATGCTGTTTTAACCACATAGGTTATAGAATTAATACTACTGGAAACAGTATAAGTATATGAATTATTAGTAGTAAAACCTAATAAAGTTAAAGCTCCTGTTGTTTTATTTTTTGAATAAATATTATAACCAATAATACCCATTTTATTTTTATCATAATTTAAACGACTAGTTAAATATTTATCTTTGAATTTACCATATGCATTTGCATAATAATTATCTAAATAATCAGTGGTTAAGTGATTTGGAAGATCAATTTCATTCCATGTTAAAGTTACTTGGTTTGAACTACTGTTATATTCTCCGTCTAAATTTGCGACATCATCAAATTGAGAATAACGAGGAGAAACTTCTACTGGCTCAGTTCCTTTGATAAAATAATCAGAAAATTTCATATCATCAGGAGTGAATTGACTAGGAAGCATCGCAGGAATTGTTTCTTTTTCTATGGTTACTCGATGTACATTTTTACATCCAGGAAATTTAGTTGCTTCTGCTTTTTTAATAATGCCTTTAGCGATAGCATTAAATAATGGCATTCTATCAGACCAAGCAACTGATGTAGTCATATAATGTTCTTTAGTTGTTTCGTCATAACCATACCACATAGCGATAGCATAATCAGGACTATATCCAACTACCCAAGCATCGGGTACAGTATTAGCTGGAAGGCCAAGTTCTTTTTCTCTCTTGCTATCAAGATTACTAGTTCCAGTTTTATGAGAAACAGGGACTCCGTTTATGCTTTTTCCTTTTAATATATCGGTTATTAGAAAAGCAGTAGTGTCTTTCATTACTCTTTCTTTTTGAGGTTTATATTCAATTGTTTCACCAGTTTCTTTTAAGACTATTTTTGAAACAGTATATGGTTGAATATAATATCCACCATTTGAAAAAGCAGAGTAAGCACCAGCCATTTCTAGTGGAGACACACCATTGAAACCTCCAATAGCATGAGCTTCATGAACTTTGTCATTTGATATTTCTGGTTTAATCCCTAAACTAGTAACAAAAGCCACAATACTCTTATTATCCATTTGTTTAAAAGTATTTAATGCTGGAATATTTCTTGAACCTTTTAAAGCTTGACGAGCTGTTATTAATCCAAAATATTTACCATCAGCGTTATTTATTGGTTTACCATCACTATAAGTAGTTGGTTCATCTAAAACGGGAGTAGCTGGGGACCAGTTACTGAATTCAAAAGCTGGTCCATAATCAAATAATGGTTTAGCTGTTGAGCCTGGTTGCCTTTTGATCATAGTTGCATAGTTCCATTTTCTTTCGCCATCCCTATTACGTCCGGCGCCAATAGCTACGACCTTTCCTGTTTTAGTTTCCGTAACCGCAAAACCAGTTTGAATAGTATCATTACGGAATTTATATGCTTCACCATTTATAATTTTATTAGCATGATCTTGTTTAGATTTAACCATATTAGTATATATTTCCATTGATGTGTCATATGGATTATATTCTTCATTTGATTTTTTAATGACTTCGTCGATAACTACATCAATATATCCTTGATATTCTAAAGATTTATTTTTTTGCCCTTTAATCATATCAGTAATGGTGATAGCTTTAGCTATGTCATATTGTTCTTGAGTAATATAGCCATGTCTTTTCATTAGGTATAAAACAGTTCCTCTTCTGTTTTCTGCTTTATCTGGATACAAAAATGGATCGTAAGCTCCTGGAGATTGAAAGAGGCCCGCAATTAAAGCTGCTTCCGCTAAGTTTAATTCTGATACTGACTTATCAAAATATGTACGTGATGCTTGTTGAACACCATAAGATCCACCACCAAGATATGGAGTGTTAACATAGAATTCAATTATCTCTTCTTTAGTATAATTTTTTTCCAATTTAAATATAGCCATATATATATCAGTTAGTTTACGGACTATTGTTTGATCAAATGAAGTAAATGCGTTTTTAACAACCTGCATTGTTAAGGTGGAACCACCACCAGCTTCACTATTACCAGTTAATTGACCCATGGTTGCTTTAGAAAAACGAGGTAAATCAAAACCATTGTGTTGATAGAATCTTGAATCTTCAGTTGCGATAATCGCGTCTATTAATACTTGAGGAAGTTTATTAAAACTAATATTTTCTCTTTTTTCTAATCCTAATTCTGCGATAACATTGTTTTCGCTATCATATATAATGGTAGTTTCTTTTGTATATAAATTGTTTGGATCAAATTCTGGAGAAGTAGATGCAACATATATCATTACTCCAATAACACTTAATAATCCAATAAGACCTAAAAATAACATTATTAATAAAACTATTTTTAGTGTTCTTTTTTTCTTTTTCTTATTTCTATGATTTTTACTTTTTCTTTTTGTATGTTTGGGTTTTTTAAATACATTTTTAATTTTATTACTAGATTTTAATATTAATGGTATTAAAACAATTATTCCTAGTAATAAAATACTCCAGAACCATCCTAAAGTAATTACTAATAAAGTTAAAATTGAAGCTCCTATAATAGCAATTGTAAGTTTAATTTTCTTATTTTTAAGATTTAATTTACTTTTTCTTTTACGTGCCATTTTTATACCTCCATATATTTTTCAAGAATATTTAAATAATCTATTCTTGGATTATACTTTATTTTTATTTCATAACCTTTTTCTTTAAATTCATTTAATGGAATTGATTTTCTTTTTTCTTTTTCTAAATAATTCAGTAAATCTTTTCCCATATAAATAAATGTTTTATTTAATAAACAAAATCTAATTATTAAAAAAGCAATACCACCATGACTAATTACTTTTTTTATGTGTTCAATTTGATGTTTGTGAATATTATCTAAAGGAAAAGAAGTTTTAGAATTTGTTTGTTTAGCTTCAAAATCAATATATTTTCCTTTGTACACCCCATTATAATCAGTAGTTGATGGTAATTTAAAAAAAGCCTCTTTTATTTTTGCCTTATTTCGCGATGGATAATCTACTTTAGTTATTTTTATTGGTGTCGGTTTTTTATAAATAACTGCAATATCATTTATTAAATAATATTCATTAGTTATATTAATATCATCTTCTAGACTCATACCTCTATTAGCATAATTATCCTTTTTATCAATTTGTTTTTTTATTTTGTTTTGATATATCATATAACCACCTTTAATAATTATACTATAAAAACCTTTTTATTTCCATAATTTATCATGTCTTTTTTATATACGTATTGTCGAATTAAATGAAAGTAATTATAAGATATGATAGAATGCTTTTGAAAGGAGAATATATTATGAAAAGTCTTTTTATTAATAATGTATTTGAGGAAATGTTTGATGATTTAAGATATATTAAATTAATATTATTTATTAAGAAATAATATAAATAAATATTATTATATTTACATATTATTTAATGGGTGATAATATGGATACGTTTTTAGAAAAAGTTGATATATCTTCTGGGATGCTGTTGGTGAGTGCTGGATTGATTGTGATAGGGATGGTTTTGAAGCATACTCCTTCTATTCCAAATTGGATAATTTTATGGATATTAATGCTTCTAGGAATTGTTTTTAATATGTTTATTTCAGGATTTAGTGCCGAAACAATAGTAGAAGGGTTGATTTCTGCTGGACTTGCGATTACAGCACATCAAACAGTAAAACAAACTAAAGAAGGAATTTTGTTTAAAAAGAACAAAACTTAAAATAAAATTGACTTTTTGTCATTTTTTTGCGAAAATATAGGTGTAAGGGCGAGGTGAGTGAAATGTATTTAGAACAAATAGTACTTACACCTGAAGATATCTTAAGTAAAGAATTTAAAATTGATACTAGGGGATATCGTTTACCAGAAGTAGATAAGTATTTAGATACTATTATGAAGGATTATGAAGCATTTATCAGAATAGTAAAAAAAGTAGAAGCTGAAAAAAAGGAACTAATTGAAGAAAATGTTAATCTTAAAAATGAGATTAGAAATCTTAGAATGAAAATAGAATTAGCTAAACAACAAGGAGAAAAAGAAATAACTAATCTTGATTTACTAAGAAGAATTTCTGAACTTGAAAAAGTAGTTTATGGAAATGATGATTAATATTCGGACAAACGCTGCATGAATAATGTAGAGGAAAGTCCATGCTCGCACTATCTGCGATTGATAGTAGTGTTCGTGCTTAGGGAAAAAATAACCTAAGGTAACTTATGTTAACGGCTTTCGAATAAACCTAAGTTTTTAATATGGTTTTAGTAGAATGTAAAAGTGTCAAAGTGACGATGCCTTTTAGAAATAAAGGGAGTGGAACGTGATAAACCCCACGAGCGAGAAACCCAAATTTGGTAGGGGCACTTCTATAGGGAATTGAACTGATTAGAAGATGAATTTCATAGATAAATGTTTGTCAATTACAGAACATGGCTTATAGAATATTAATGTTAAGAAGACTCTATTTAGAGTCTTTTTTATTCATATATCATTTCTGATGTTTTTTCTTCATTAAGCATTAATTTCATCATTTCTCTATAAGAATCTGTAACTAAAGCGGTGTCTTTAAATGCTTTTATATTATCGATAAGGTCGCAAAGAGCGTAAGCTAAGCCGGGATTATCTTTAGATCCTCTTAAACAAATGATTCTTATTGAATCATGAAATGGTGTATCATTTTTCTTGATATAAGTTATAGAAATGTTATTTTTGGTTTTCTGTATTTTAAATATATTGGCTAAATCACGAATCTCATTTTCATCAAAATGTGTTAAAGTATTGTTTTTACTATCAAAATAATTATTGTTCTTTGATTTAGTGCTACTATCAAAAAGTTTGTCAATAAATGAAAATAGTGGCTCAGAATGATTTACTATTATTTTAAATTCATCATTTTTATTTATGACGACAGGTTCTTTTCTTTCAAACCTTTTAAAACTAAAATAAAGATCTCCGACGGTTTCGCGATTATCCTGTAATGTTAAAATATACCCTTCTTCGGGATTAAATAAATAATAATCGTTGTTTCCAGTTTCCTTTGCTATCCTTAACATTTAGATTCTCCTTTTAATGCGTATTATTATAATCATTTGATATAAAAAGTCAAATAAATAATTATTTAGCAAAGCATAAAAAAGTGATAGAATTATAATTACTCGTTTCTATTAGGAGCGAAGAATAAAAATGGAAATCATTGATGCACCTTAGACCAATAATGGAGAAATATACTTAAATAATGTTTGAAATGAAAGGATACATTTAAAATCTAGTTTTCTAGGTGTTCCTAAATTAAATTTTCCTGATGAAATAAAAACATTACAGCTATTAATATGAAGGTCCCTTTATAAAAGGGGTAGTTAATTATGTTGTATTAAGATACTATTATTAGTATTTTTATTTACAATTATTTTAAATCATAGTATATTTAAGATGTGTTTCATAATTTAAATATATCTTAGAGAAGGAGTAAAGTGGAACATTATTTCGAAGAAATAGAACCAAATCTTATAATTAACCTTAGTAATCCCGAAGGAAATATATTGAAAGGAGTAAAGGTTGATTATAGTAATTTTCCAGATTGTAATGAATATAAAAAAATTATAATAACAGGAGACAATGTTGTGTTACAAGATTTCTCGGTTATAAATTTGTTTTTCCTTCAAGAAATTGAAATAACGGGAGAAATAGTAAAATTAGGTAATTTTTTTATAGATGATTGTCCAAATTTAACAAAATTATCTGTATCAGGCCTAAAAACTTTAGTTGATGGTTTTCGTTATAGACAATGTCCAAATATTGATAAAATTATAATTTCAAGTGCTGAGGAAGAAACAGTTAAACTTAATTGTCATTTTGGAAGGCCTTATAATGGTTGTCCTGATGTTATAATAGATGGCAAAAAAATAGTGATAGAAAATGCACCACAAAAAAGACTTGGATATTATAGTATTAATAATAGAAGGTATTCTGTAGTAGAACAATAATTAATTTACAAACTTTTTATTTAAGTATATAATATAATACAGAGGTGTTTATTTTATGAAAGAAATAGGCCAAAAATTAAAAGAAGCGAGAGAGAGTAATGGTGTTACTATCGAAGAAGCCGCTGAAGATTTAAAACTTAGAGTTTCACAAATAGAAAATATTGAAGAGGGTAATATAAAGGCTTTTAAAGATGTTTTTTATTTGAAATATTTTATTAGAGAATATGCCAAGTATTTGGGCCTTAACTATGAAAAATTAGTTGATGAATTTAATGAGTTTTTATTTGATTATACATCAAAGATACCAATTAATGATATTGAAAAAGCAAAGAAAGAAAAGAAAGAAGAATCGAAAAAAATAATATCTCCTTATACCTTAAATAAGGAAAAGAAAATGAAAATACCTGCTAAGGTAATTTATATAATAATTGGATTATTAATAATAGTAATTGGTTATATTATTGTGAGTATGTATGGAACAGATGCGTTTAATAAAGATGAAGCAAATATAATATATAAAGAAGTAGTATAGGAGAGATAAAATGAGAAATATGAATTTACCGAATAAATTAACAGTACTTAGATTGCTTTTATCATTATTAATAATAATTATATTAATATTTCCATTTCACACTATTGGGTTAACCTTTCCAAAATATATTGTAAGCGGTATTTATGTTGATTTACGATATATTATTTCAGGGGTCTTATTTATATTAGCTTCTCTTACTGATTGGTTTGATGGCCGTATTGCGAGGAAATATAATTTAGTAACTGATTTTGGTAAAGTATTAGATTCAATAGCAGATAAAGTTTTAGTAAATTCAGTTTTAATAATACTTTCAGCTCAAGGGTTTATTTCACCAATTATAACTGTAATTGTAGTAGTTAGAGATAGTATTACTAATGCGATAAAAATGGTGGCTGGTAATAAAGGAGAAGTAGTCGCAGCTAGTATGATGGGGAAAATAAAGGCAGCTTGTTTAATGGTTGGGATAGTATTAACATTATTTTATAATTTGCCATTCGAAATATTTAATTTAAGAGTTGCAGATTTCTTATTAGTATTAGCTGCTGTTCTTGCGGTTATATCTGGAATACAATATTATAATGATCATAAAAAATATTTTGTGGAAAAAAAATAATATTGAATTTTATTATTAATAATAAATATAAAAAACCTTATTTGAACATAGGGTTTTTCTATTTTGGTAGTTAATGCCTTTACAAAAACCACAAACAAATGTTCGTTTTTCTATTGATATTTATTTTTAAATAAGGTACAATAAATATGTAATTAATTAGAGGAGGATATGAAATATGACGAAAAAAAAGATTATAAATAAAGAGCTTGATCAAGTATTAAATGATATTGAAAAACAATTTGGTAAAGGTGCCATAATGAGATTGGGAGAAAATAATAATAGAGAAATTGAGGTTTTTTCTAGTGGATCAATAATGCTTGATATAGCATTAGGAGTAGGGGGCTATCCAAAGGGACGTATTATTGAAATATATGGTCCAGAATCAAGCGGAAAAACGACATTTGCTTTACATGCAATAGCTGAAGTACAAAAACAAGGAGGTCAAGCAGCATTTATTGATGCAGAGCATGCATTAGATCCAGTATATGCGAGAAATCTAGGGGTTAATACTGATGAATTATTACTTTCACAACCAGACACAGGAGAACAAGCTTTAGAAATATGTGATGCTTTAGTAAAAAGTAAGGCTTTGAATATTATTGTGATTGATTCAGTAGCAGCATTAGTGCCACAAGCTGAAATAGATGGTGAAATGGGAGATAGTCATATTGGTGTACAGGCTAGACTTATGTCACAAGCACTTCGTAAATTATCTGGAACTATTAGTAAAACAAATACAATTGTTATATTTATTAATCAGCTAAGAGAAAAGGTAGGAATTATTTTTGGCAATCCAGAAACTACTCCAGGGGGTAGAGCTTTAAAATTTTATTCAACTATTAGATTAGATGTAAGACGTAATGAACAGTTAAAAATGGGCGATAACTTGATTGGTAATGTGACTACTATTAAAGTTGTTAAAAATAAAGTCGCACCACCATTTAAAAAAGCCATTGTTGATATCATTTATGGTCGTGGAGTAAGCAGAGAAGGCGAAATTATTGATTTGGCGGTAGACGCTGGAATACTTGAAAAAAGTGGTGCTTGGTATGGATATAAAGGTGAAAGATTAGGCCAGGGTAAAGAAAATATAAAAGCCATATTATTAGAAAATATAGCTTTAAGAGAAGAATTAGAAAAAAAAGTTAGAGAATACAATAATATTGGGATAAAAACAAAATAAGAACATATAAATTTATGTTCTTTTCTTGACAGAAAATGTTCACTCTCTTACAATGAGTATAGGTGTTATAATTCTAGTCAAAGAATTTAACATATATAAAAAATAGTAAATGGAGGTGTTATTATGGAAATGCCTGTATATATCTCCGTTTTACTTTCAATATTTGGAATATTTTTAGGAATATTTTTAACTGTTATTTTTAATTATATTAAAAGAAGAAATATGGATAATAAAATTGAAAACATTTTGGAAAAAGCTAAAAAAGAAGCTGAAAAAATAAAAAGAGAATCAATTTTAGAAACCAAAGAAGAACAACATAAATTAAAAATGGAATTCGATAAAGAAATAAAGGAAAGAAAACAAGAAATAAAAGGTTCTGAGGATAGATTGATCCAACGTGAAGGAATTATTGATCGTAGGGATCAGACTATTCAAAATCGTGAACAAGCTTTAGAAGTAAAAGAAAATAATATAATTGAAAAACAAAAAGATATCCAAAAAAAGGAAGTAAAAATCGAAGAAATTATGCAAAAACAATTAACATTGTTAGAAAAAGTTTCTGGTTTCTCAAGGAAACAAGCTCATGATTTAGTTATGGAACGTGTTGAAGGTCAAATGACTAAGGAAATAGCAGAGTATATTAAAGAAAGAGAAAATGAAGCAAAATTAAATGTGGATAAGATTGCAAAAAATCTACTAGTAGAAGCAATGCAAAGATATGCATCAGATGTTGCTAATGAACAAACTGTTACAGTTGTAACACTACCTAGTGATGAAATGAAAGGTCGTATTATTGGTAGAGAAGGAAGGAATATTAGAACTATTGAAGCTATTACTGGTGTTGATCTTATAGTTGATGATACTCCAGAAGCAGTAGTTTTATCTAGTTTTGATCCATTAAGGAGAGAAATAGCTAGACAAACCTTAGAGATTTTAATTAAAGATGGCCGTATTCATCCAGGTAGAATTGAAGAATTGTATGATAAAACAAGTAAAGAAATCAATAACAAGATAAAAGAATATGGTGAAGAATCTTTATTTGAACTTGCTATAACTAAAATGGATTCTGAACTTATTAAGATGTTAGGTAAACTTCATTTTAGAACGAGTTATGGTCAAAATGCTTTAAATCATTCGAAAGAAGTTGGGCATTTGGCTGGTATTATGGCTTCAGAAATAGGCGAAGATGTAAATTTAGCGAAAAGAGCTGGGTTATTACATGATATAGGTAAATCTATTGATCATGAAGTAGAAGGAAGTCACATTGAAATAGGTGAAGATTTAGCTAAAAAATATGGTGAAAAAGAAGTTGTTATTAATTCGATTGCATCTCATCATGGCGATAAAGAAGCAACTAGTGTTATTTCGGTATTAGTAGCAATAGCTGATGCTCTTTCTGCATCAAGACCCGGTGCTAGAAGTGATTCATTAGAAAATTACATAAAAAGATTAGAACAATTAGAAAATATTGCAAATGAAATTAAAGGCGTAGATAAATCATATGCAATGCAAGCTGGAAGAGAAATTAGAGTAATTGTTAAACCTGAAGAAGTAGATGATTCAACTAGTCATAAAGTAGCTAGAGATATAAAAGAAAAAATAGAAAAAGAAATGAAATATCCGGGCACTATTAAAATAACAGTGGTTAGAGAAACAAGAGCAAATGAAGAAGCCAAATAAAGAGTTTATAACTCTTTTTTTGTGTTATAATATTAATACATAGTAGGAGGAATAAATGAAAAAACAAAGAAAAAAAATTAGAAAAGGTTTCACCTTAATAGAGTTACTTGCAGTAATAGTAGTACTCGCAATTATACTAATAATTGCGATACCAAGAATAGCTAATATAATACAAAATTCGCGCATGAATGCTTATGAAATTCAAGAAAAATTAATGGTAAAAGCAGCACAAAATTATTTCGCATCCAGACCTAATGAATTACCAAAGAAAATAGATGAAGAAAAAGAAATAACGCTTACTCATTTAATAGGGGCTAATTTTATCGAAACAATAAAAGATCCTCAAGATAAAAAAACAGAATGTACAGGGAAAATTACTATAAAAAAAATAAGTTCAAAAAAGTATGAATATAATCCTTCTTTAATGTGTGGAGATAATTATGTAACTCCAGGATTTGGGGAAGAATTATCTGGTAATCATTTAACAGAAGTACCAGAAGGATATACAGGAATATATAAGATAGAAGATTTAAATAATATTAGAAATGCTTTGGCTGGTAATTATATATTAATGAATGATTTAGATTTTAATAATAATAACAGTTATGAAGATTCTAACAATATGGCAACGTATACCACGAATGAAGGGTGGTTACCAATTGGTAGTGATTGGGAAAATTATTTTTCCGGTGTATTTGATGGTAATAATTATGTAATAAGAAATTTATATATAAATCGACCTGAAAACGATTATATCGGTTTGTTTGGTAACATTGATGATACACCATCAATAAGAAAATTAGGATTAGAAGACATAGACATAAAAGGTAGTACTAATATTGGTGGAATAGTTGGGATTAGTTATAGTGGGAATATAGAAAATGTATATGTAACAGGCGCTGTTGAAGGGAATCAACATAGTGTTGGTGGAATAGTTGGTTATTCTTATAATTATACAGATATTAGTAATGCTTATACAGATGTCGATGTAAAAGGAACTTATCACGTTGGTGGGATTATGGGAAGGGCACGTAAAGATAGTAATATAAAAGATTCGTTTGCCTTAGGAAATATAACCGCAACTGATGTTCAGAGAAGCTATGATGCTGGTTATTTAGTAGGATCTGTAGATCCAGATGCCGATATCATCAGAAGCTTTTATAGTTATAGTTCTTCTTATGATTTATATGATCCAACTTCTACTCCAAGAACATATGCAGTTTCAATTGATGATGATTTTCTTAAATCAGAACTATTCATTAATAATGTTTTAGATTGGGATATTGAAACAATATGGAAAATAGAAGAGCCAGGGGTAATAACATTAGGTGGAAATACAGAATTACAATACCCACATACAACTGAAATAACAAAAATAGAGGAGTTACTTGTTATAAATAAAGATTTAACAGAAACCTATACTCTAATGAATGATTTAGATTTTGAAAATGATTCTGATTATAGAAACGTTGTCTATAAGGAAATATTTACAAATGAATTAGGATTTTTACCAATTGCTCTAAATAGAGAAGAATTTTTTTCTGGAATATTTAATGGAAATGGTAATATAATAAAAAACTTATACATAAATAGACCTGAAGATAATTATATCGGACTCTTTTCTGAGATTTTATCATCATCTTTAATAGAGCATCTAGGAATTGAGGATGCTAATATAACAGGTGGAATGCGTACTGGTATTTTAACAGGAGAAGCACGCGGAACTATAAAAAACATATATGTAACAGGTGAAGTTGTAGGAACAAGTCATGTTGGAGGAATTGCTGGGATCAGTTCTGGAGCATTAGATTTTACTAGTGTTATTGAAGATAGTTACAGTTTAGCAAATATTAATGCGACTTCATCTGGAGGTAGTGGAATAGGTTATGTAAGCAATATACAATTAAACAGAATATTCGCAGCAGGAGATGTGACTGTTTCTATACCAAACCAAGCTTGGGCAGGAATTCTTATTGGTAATGATGGAAGCAGTGTTTCTGTAAACAATTGTTATAAAAGTGAAGAATCAACTGTTACTATGCCTTATGGCAGTCCTACATATCATGGAACCCTTACAAGCGTATCTAATTTACAAAATCTTTCTGTAACTGGACTTAATACTTGGGATACAACAAATATATGGCAAATAAATAGTGGAGCATATCCAACCTTTAGATAAGACATTTTTATGTCTTTTTTTATTCCTCTTTCATATATTTATAATGAACACAAAAATAAAAGGAGGAATTATTATGGAAACACTTAAAGTTTCATCTAAATCAAGTCCTAATTCAGTTGCAGGAGCTCTTGCCAATGTATTTAGGGAAAAAGGGACAGTAGAAATTCAGGCGATTGGAGCCGGAGCCTTAAATCAAGCAATTAAAGCAGTCGCAATTGCTAGAGGTTTTGTCGCACCTAGTGGTAAAAATTTAATATGTATACCGGCTTTTACTGATATAGTAATAGATGGTGAGGAAAGAACAGCAATAAAACTTATTGTGGAGGCTAGATAGCCTCTTTTTTATAAGTTTTTATCTTTTTAACACAATATTATTTACGTATGCTCAAAAGGACTAAAAATAAAATTGAAAGTGGTGGTATTATGAAAGAAGAATTAATAGACAACATAGAATCGTTTATAGGGTAAGTGATGAGTTAAAAGAAATTTAAGATAAATTTCAAGCAATTATGTCATAAATAAATTCTATTATATAGAATTTATTTATGTTATAATTTATTCAGGTGATAAATATGATAGATATTAATAGAATTAGAAATAATAAAGAAGAAGTTGAAAAAGCATTATTAAAGAGAATGGATAATCCAAATTTGGATGAATTACTAATATTAGACACGGAAAAAAGAAAACTAGGAACAAAATTGGATGAACTGCGTTATGAAAGAAAAAAGGTTAGTGATACGGTGCCTGAAATTAAAAAAAATGGTGGTAACGCTGATGAGATAATAAAAAATATGCAGGATTTAGGTACTGAAATTGATAATGGTATGATAGAATATCGTGTTCTCGAAGAAAAGATATTTAATTTTTTATCAGGGTTGCCCAATACTCCAGATGATGACATTTTAGGTGGAGGAAAGGAGAATAATGAGGTTGTCAAAACATACTTAGAAAAGCCTGAATTTAATTTTAAACTTATAAGTCATGATGAAATTTGTAGAAAACTAGGATTAATTGATTATGAAAGAGGAGTTAAACTAGGGGGGACTGGAAGCTGGATTTATACAGGAATCGGAGCAAGACTTGAATGGGCATTGATAAATTATTTTATTGATTTTCATTTGAGAAATAATTATCAATTTATGATGATTCCTTATATGTTAAATTATGATTGTGGGTTTGGAGCAGGTCAATTTCCTAAGTTTAATGATGATGTTTATTGGGTAGATGGTTTTAACAATAAAGATGGTAAGTTTTTACTTCCTACAGCAGAAACTGGGCTAGTAAATTTACATAGCGGAGAAATAATGGATATTGATGATCTTCCTAAAAAGTATTTTGCGTTTACACAATGTTTTAGAAGAGAAGCTGGTAGTAGTAGAGCGGACGAAAGAGGAACTATAAGAGGACATCAATTTAATAAGGTTGAAATAGTTCAGTATGTTGCAGAAGATAATGTTAAAGAGGCATTTAATGAGCTTTTAGATAAAGCTGAGACTTTAGTGCAAAGTTTAGGGTTACACTATCAACTTAGTAAATTGGCAGCTGGAGATTGTGCTCAGAGTATGTGTAGAACTTATGATATAGAAGTTTGGATTCCAAGTATTGAAAGATATATTGAAGTAAGTAGTGTAAGCAATAGCAGAGATTACCAATCTCGAAGAAATAGTACAAAGTATAGAGATAAAGAAGGAAAACTTCAATATGCATGTACTTTGAATGCTAGTGGACTTGCAACTAGTAGGTTAATACCAGCCATTGTAGAGCAATATCAAAACGAAGATGGCTCTATTACTATTCCTGAAGTATTAAGACCTTATATGGGTGGAAAAAGGGAAATAAGTAACTAAAAAGTATAAATTTCCCAATAATGGTTGGCATATAAATTTTAATGCATATACATAAAGTGAAATTTATTTAAAAGGAATGGTATTATGTCTATAAATAATAGAAAATTAAGAAATTTCGTTTAAATTTGGCTGAAGAACCTGAACTTAAAATATATGATTTAAAAAAAAAATGGAAACAGAAATTGTGCAAAAGGAAGCAATTAGAAAAAAAGTAGAACAGTTGAAAAAACAGAAGAGCAAGAATTTCAATTAGAAATGTCTTTTGCCACGAGTGCTTGTAGAATAGAAATAACAAAAATTGATAATCTAATAAGGCCTATGAGAATATTTTATATGAACTATCTGTAGATTATGGGATATCTAGTGTTGTTGGCAAAGATAAAAAGTCATTAAAAGAAAACAAGAAGTATCTGAAAACAAATGGGAAGTGCTCAACTATTACTTCTTAAATAGTAAAGATAAAGATGAAATCTTTCTCTTTTTTTGTTATAATATAAATACTTTGGGAGTGAAAATATGAATATGCCAAATATGTTAGAAGCAAAGAAAAGAACTAAAAATAATATTCCTGTAATAAGAAATGAATATATAATACCTAATAGTATGAAAAATATTGGTTTAAATAAAACATATTATGTTTTAACATATGGTTGTCAAATGAATGAGCATGATAGTGAAACTATAAAAGCAATCCTTTCTGATATGGGATATAAGGAAAATAATATTATGGAAAAATCTGATATAATTATTTTAAATACATGTGCGATAAGAGAAAATGCTCATAATAAGGTATTTGGAATGTTAGGGAGACTTAAACATTTAAAACAAGATAGACCCAATATTATTATTGGAGTAGCTGGATGTATGCCTCAAGAAAAAATAGTAATGGACGAAATATTAAATAAGAAAAAATATATTGATATTGTTTTTGGTACACATAATATTCATAGATTACCTTTAATCCTTGAAGAATATTTTAATAATAAAAAAACAGAAATAGAGGTCTTCAGCAAAGAAGGAGAGGTAATAGAGGGAATACCATATAATAGAGATAGTAAAATTAAAGCTTGGGTTAATATTATGTATGGTTGTGATAAATTTTGTACTTACTGTATAGTTCCTTATACTAGAGGAAAACAAAGAAGCAGATTAAAAGAGGATATTATTAAAGAAATAAAAGATTTAAAAGATAGAGGTTATAAAGAAATAACTTTGTTAGGGCAAAATGTTAACGCTTATGGGAAAGACTTATATGATAGTTATAACTTGGCTAATTTACTAGAAGATGTTAGTAAGACTGATATTGATAGAGTTAGATTTATAACAAGCCATCCCTGGGATTTTACTGACAAAATGATTGATGTCATAAAAACTAGTGAAAATATTATGCCTTATGTTCATCTCCCAATCCAATCTGGAAGTAATAAGATATTAAAATTAATGGGAAGAAGATATACAAAAGAAAATTATTTAGAGTTATTCAATAAATTAAAATCAAAAATTGATAACGTTTCAATAACCACTGATATAATTGTAGGTTTTCCAGGAGAAACAGAAGAAGATTTTTTAGAAACAGTAGAAATTGTAGATAAATGTAAATTTGACGGAGCATTTACATTTATATATTCTCCTCGGGAAGGAACTCCTGCATCTAAAATGGAAGATAATATTTCAACAAAAGAAAAAAGAGAAAGACTACAAAGACTCAATAAAATGGTAAATAAATATTCATTAGAGAATAATAAAAAATATATTAATAAGAAAGCGAAAGTATTGGTAGAAGGTTTTAGTAAAAAAGAAGGAATGCTTATGGGGTATACTGATACTATGAAGTTAATTAATTTTAAAGGTAATAAAGATTTAATTGGTAAAATAGTAAAAGTATTAGTAATGGATGCTAAAAGTTTTAGTTTGGATGGTATATGTGAAAAAATTTAAAATGATTGATGAACATTTTATTTGTGATAATTGTGACTATGAAGTAAAACCTTTGGGTTATACTTCTAGAGATCATTGTCCTAATTGTTTATATTCTAAGCATGTAGATATAAACCCAGGGGACAGAAGTAATGATTGTATGGGACTGCTTATCCCAATTGGTATTGAAAAATATAAAGAAACTCATAAAATAATTTATAAGTGTCAAAAGTGTGGAGAGATACATAAAAATATGATGGCTAATGATGATAATATGGATGAAATAATAAGAATATCTAACACATTATATTGAAATGACTAATCAAATATTGGTTATTTTAGTATGAATGAAAAAATTTAATTACTTGTTTTATTATGATATTATTATTACTACATAAATATATATTGAGGTTTCATTATGAGAGATGATTTTGATATCATATATTATGAAATGGTAGAAAATTATAGTAGAACAATTGATTTAATGGGAGTAGTTCATAAAAATGGTGAGGTAAGTTCTTTAGCGGTTTTGGAGGAACTAGGGGAAATTGCAGAAAATATGTTAGATACACAAGGTGAATTTGTTTTAACTTATTGCACTCCTAAACTAAGGGAGTCTCTATTAACAAATATAGATGCTAAAAAATCATCCTTATTTACGGCACTAGGCAAAAATAAAGAAAAATAATTTTATTTAATTTTAAAGGACTAAAATTTAATTAGTCTTTTTTGTTAGGTACATTTTACTCATTTAATGCATAAATTAAAGTGAGGAGGGATAAAGTGGCAACTTTTAAAGAAATCGTGACCAAAGCAGTTATTGGTAAGGGGAAAAAATATTTTAAAAATGTATATACAATTGATACAGAATTAGAACCAACAACTGTTTTAGGATGTTGGGTTATTAATCATAAATTTAAGGCGTCGGAAACAGGAAGTAAAATAATAGTAGATGGTTCATATGATGTTAATATTTGGTATTCATATGATAATGATAGTAAAACAGCTGTTGTGACGAAAAAAATTGATTATGAAGAAGTAGTAAATATTAAATTAAAAGAGAAAACAGACCTATCTAGTGATCGGGACGTTATAGTAAGAGTTTTAAAACAACCAAATTGCAGCGATGTTGAAATTGAAAAAGGTTCAATAAAGTTTTCTATTGAAAAAGAACTTGGTATTGAGGTTGTTGGAGAAACTTTAGTTAAAATAAGTATAGAAGAGGACGAAGAAGAATGGGAAGAAATTATTGATGAAGAGGAAGTAACTCCCGAGGTCGAAAAAGAAATAGATGAAACTGTTAAAGAAAATTTCATATAATATAAGTGTCAACAAAAAAAGTTGACACTTATTTTCTGCTATAGTATAATAATTGCAATAAGGAGGAATAATAATGGCAGTTAAATTACGTTTAAAAAGAATGGGTGCAAAAAAGAGACCTTTTTATCGTATAGTTGCGGCTGATTCAAGAAGTTCTCGTGATGGAAGGTTTATTGAAATATTAGGAACATATAATCCATTAACAGAACCTGCAGAAGTAAAAATAGATGAAGAAAAAGTATTAAAATGGCTAAAAACAGGAGCAAAACCTTCAGATACAGTTAGAGATTTACTAAGTAAAGAAGGAATTATAAAAAAGTTTAGCGATTTAAAAAAAGGTGATAAATAATGGATTTAGTTGAATTAACTAAGCAATTAGTAATGGCACTTGTTAGTGATTCAGAAGCGGTTTCAGTAAAAAAGTTTGAGACTGATGAAGATAATACTATTTTAATCCAGGTAATGGTTGCAGCTGATGATATGGGTAAAGTCATTGGCAAGGGTGGCAAAATAGCTAATGCGATTAGAACCTTAGTTCAAGCTAGTGGTTATATTAATCATCAAAGAGTAAGAATAAATATTGATTCGTTTTAGGAACTATTTAGTTCCTTTTTTACTTAATAAATTGATAAATATTAGTTATTCTAGTATAATATCTTATAGAATATAGGTGATAATATGAATTATAAAGGATTTACTTTAATAGAGGTATTAGCAGTTTTTGTTATATTGGGAGCAATATTTATAATTGCTATTCCTGAGGTGCTTCATTTAATTCAAAACAATAAGAAAGAAGCTTTAATAGATAATGCAAGAATAATGGCTAAAAGCGCAGAATCTTATTATACGTTATATCTAGGTAGAAGACCTCAAGAAGTAGATGGGACTTCAATGGTAACTTTAGACCAATTATTTGAAGAACAATTATTAGAGATGATTGCTGATCCTTTTGGTAGTGGTGATTGTAGTGGTACTAATTCTTATGTAATTATAAAATATAGAGGATATCGTAAATATGATTATTATGTTACATTGAATTGTAATGATTATGGTGTAATAAATGTTTTAAGTTCTGAGTTATCAATAGATAGATTAGAAAAGTTTTAGATGAATTATAAAACAGCTCTTTTTATTTGTAATAATTTAATTAGTGTAATATAATAATGATAGTAATAATATGCTGCTGAAGGTTGGAGGATAAAATGAAATCAAAGGATGAAACAAAACAAAGAATAATAAGTGCTGTAGTTGCATTAGGTATAATAATCCCTGTAATAATAATAGGGGGCAATATATATAATCTCACAGTAGTATTAATAGCTTTTTTTGGGATGAAAGAATTAATAGATATGGTTGATAAAAAAGAAAAGTTCCCTATATTAGTTCAGATGTTTGCTTATATAGGTTTATTATTTTTTCTTTTAAATAATATTATTAATACAACCTCAAATATATTTATATTAAATATTGATTATAGAGTAATAGCGAGTATTTTATTAATGTTATTAGTGCCACTTATTTTTTATCATAATGATAAAAAATATAATGTAAAAGATGCATTATTTTTAACTGGAATAATTTTCTTTTTAGGTATGGCTTTTAATTTATTAATTTTAATAAGAGACTATGATATAACTTATCTTATTTTCTTGCTTTTCATAACATTAACAACAGATACATATGCTTATACGACTGGAATGCTTATTGGTAAACATCGATTATTAGCATCTCCATCCCCTAATAAAAGTATAGAAGGAATTATTGGTGGTTCAATAATAGGAACTTTAGCGGGTACTTTATTTTATTATGAAATGATATCTACTGATGTTGCTATATGGTTATTAATACTTATTGTTTTATTCTTATCAATTATTGGACAAACGGGAGATCTTATCTTTAGTGCTATAAAAAGATACTATGGCAAAAAGGATTTTTCAAATATAATGCCAGGTCATGGTGGTATTCTTGACCGGCTAGATTCTATTATTTTTGTTTTATTAACATTTGTTTTATTTGTAGGCATCTTATAAGGAGGCAACTATGACTTTAATATATTTTATCTTAATACTAAGTATTACTATATTTATTCATGAACTAGGTCATTATATATTTGCGAAAAAAGCAGGTATATATGTTTATGAATTTGCGATAGGAATGGGACCTAGAATATTTACTAAAAAGAGAAAAAATGATGAAACAACATATTCCATTAGATTAATTCCCTTAGGGGGATTTGTTTCTATGGCTGGCGAACAGGTAGAAGAGGATGAAAATATTCCTAAGGAAAAAAGATTACAATCAAAAACTTGGGGTCAAAGATTTATGGCAGTAATTGCGGGAGTTATGTTTAACTTCATTTTTGCGATACTACTTCTTTTTGTTTTAGGTTTGTTTTATGGAGCTCCTATTGATAAACCAATAGTAGGTGGTTTAGAGGAAGGATATCCGGCAGTAGAGGCTGGTATTGAAGAAGGAGATACAATTATTTCAATTAATAATAAATCAGTTAAATCTTGGGATGATTTATTATTATATATAGAATTATATAAACCAGGAGATAAGTTATCATTAGAAGTAGAGAAAGAAAATGGGAAAAATGAATCTTATGAAATTATTCCTAAAAAAATAACAGAAGATGAAACAACTTATTATAAAATTGGGATAAGTCCTAAAAGCATAAAAAAATATGGGTTAATCCCGGCAGTAAAATATGCGGTTAATAAAACAGGTTCATTATTTAAAACTATGTTTATAGTAATAAAAAATTTAATAACCGGTGATTTGGGATTAAATAGGTTAAGTGGACCTGTTGGGATATATAATGTAGTTGGAGAAAGTGCCGCGGCTGGATTCGAAAACATACTTTATTTAATAGCTTTTTTAAGTATTAATATTGGTTTTATTAATCTACTCCCAATACCAGCTTTTGATGGTGGTAGACTTCTATTTTTAATTATAGAAAAGATAAAAGGAAAACCAGTAAATTCTAAAGTAGAAAATTATATCCATGCAGTTGGTTTTGTTCTTTTAATAGGATTACTTCTAGTAGTAACATGGAATGATATATCTAAAATATTTGGATAAGTAAAATTCTCTTTTAAAGAGAATTTTTTATGATATAATAATAATAACTATGTTATTAGTGGGTGTATTAATATGGAAGAAAAGGAACAAAAAAGTTTAGATGATATTATAGAATTTATTTTACAAGATGAAGAATATTTAGATTATATGAGAAAGATACAAAAAATAACTTTAGAATTTGCAGAATCATCAGAAGCAAATGGCTCTATTGCGTTTAATCATGATTTAGATCATGCGGTTTTTGTTGCTGAACGAACAAAAAAATTACTTAAGGACTTAAAATCAGATGAAAAAACATGTAAATTAGGATATATTGCAGGGTTACTTCATGATATTGGTATGATTAATGGTAAAAAAGGACATGCTGATGCAGGGTTTCTTTTAGCTGAGTCGTATCTAAATAAATTCAATTTATCTTATGGAGATAAATGTGTTATTTTAAGTGCTATAAAAAATCATGGAGGTGATAGCGAAATAAACACCACTATCGATGCTTGTATAGTCGTTGCTGATAAATCACATTTTGATAGAGACAGAGTTATAAAATCAAAATATTCATCCCATTCAAAATTAAACTATATCATTAGTAACGATGTGTTAATTAAAGGGAATAGACTAATTTTAAGGTATGAGGTAGATGATGAATTTGACAAGAGTATTTTTTATATAATTCCAAAATCAATTGATACAATTGTGGAAACTTCTAAAAAATTAAGGCTTATTCCAATATTTTATATAAATGAAAAAGAAGAAAATTTTAGTGATAGAAATTGTTATAGTGGACATGTATATGGTTAATAATTTTCACAAAAAGGAGAAATAAAATTTTTCTTTTTTTATGTTATACTTTAGATAGGGTGGTCTTATGTTTGTAGAAGTACTTGTTGAACTTGGTACAAAAACAATTGATAAAACTTTCACTTATTTTGTACCAAATAATTTAAAAGATAAAATAGAGGTAGGTAAAAGAGTATTAGTACCTTTTGGCAAACAAAAAGTAGAGGGTTTTATTTTGGGTATAAATAATAAAAAAGAATATGATTATGAATTAAAAAGTATTATTGATGTAATTGATAATAAACCAGTATTAAATAAAGAATTATTAGAGCTTGGTAAATATATCAGTAATAAAACATTATGTTATTTAATAAATGCTTATCAAGTAATGCTTCCTACGGCATTAAAGGCTAAAAAGAATACTAAAATAAGTATTAAAATTGAAAAATATATAGCTTTAAATAAATCTATAGAATATATCTTAAAATATATTGAAAACAATAGAAGAGGAGAAGTACAAAATCAAATATTAAGAAAATTAATAACTAATAAAGTCATTAATAAAAGAGAATTAGCTATTAGTAGTTTAAACACCTTATTAACTAAAGGATTAGTAAAAGAAATAAAAAAAGAGGTATATCGTGGTGATAATGAAAATATAAAAGAATATAATTCTTTTATATTAAATAAAGATCAGCTTAAAGTATTTAATGAAATAAAAAATAATTTAAAGAATAGTATAACTTATTTATTATATGGAGTAACAGGTAGTGGTAAAACAGAAATATATATGCAGGTAATAGATGAGGTTATAAAAAATAAAGAGAAAGCTATTGTATTAGTACCTGAAATTAGTTTGACTCCACAAATGGTTAATCGTTTTAAGGGAAGATTTGGTAAAAGAGTAGCTATTCTCCATAGTAATTTAAGAGATGGTGAAAAATATGATGAATGGCGTAAAATTGAAAAAGATGAAGTAGATATTGTGGTAGGGGCTAGAAGTGCGATATTTGCGCCATTTAAAAAGATAGGAATAATTATTATTGATGAAGAACATTCATCAACTTATAAACAAGAAAATAATCCAAGATATCATGTTTTAGATATTGCTTCATGGAGAAGTCACTATCATAAATGCCTAATAGTATTAGGAAGTGCTACTCCATCTTTGGAAAGTTATGCGAGAGCAAAAAAAGGGGTATATAAGTTGCTTTCCTTACCTAATAGAGTGAATTCTAATTCTTTACCTAAAGTGTCTATAATTGATATGAAAGAAGAAATAAAGAGTGGCAATAGAGGTATCTTTTCTAATCTTTTATTAGATAAAATAAAAGAGAAATTAGAAAAGGATGAACAAGTAATTCTATTATTAAATAGAAGAGGATATACTACATTTATTACATGTAAAGATTGTGGTTATACTCATAAATGTCCTAATTGTGATATAACGCTTACATTTCATAAAAGAAGCAATATGATGAGATGCCATTATTGTGGTTATGGGACAAAAAGATTAGAAATGTGCCCAGGATGTAAAAGTAAAAATATAAAAGATTTTGGCTCTGGAACAGAAAAATTAGAAGAGGAACTATTAAAACAAATTCCTTATTCTAAACCAGTAAGAATGGATGTTGATACTACTAGTAAAAAGGGATCTCATAAAAACATTTTAAGTGATTTTGAAGAAGGCAAATATAATATATTATTAGGAACGCAAATGATTGCGAAGGGTCTTGATTTTCCTAAAGTAACACTAGTGGGAGTGCTTAATGGTGATACTAGTTTAAATATACCTGACTTTAGAAGTGCAGAAAGAACTTTTCAATTATTAAATCAAGTAAGTGGAAGAGCAGGAAGAGGAGATTTAGAAGGAGAAGTTATTATTCAAACTTTTAATCCTGATCATTATAGTATTTTAATGGCTAAAGAAAATAATTATATTGGGTTTTATGAAAAAGAAATGTATATTAGAAAAAAATTGAAATATTCACCATATTATTTTCTTACTATTATTAGAATATTAAGTAAGAACTATGAAGAGGCATTAAATTCTAGTAAGAAAATAGGCGATTATCTAAGAAATAATTTAAGTGATGATTCTATTGTATTAGGGCCATCTACTTCAAATTTATATAAAATTAACCATATTTATCGATTTCAATGTATAATAAAATATAGAAATGATTTAAAACTAGAAAAAGTATTAAAAGATATTTTAGAACATTATAAAGATAATAGAAAGGTATCAATTGAAATAGATATTAATCCTATTAAGATATAGAGGTGATAATATGAAAATAGTATTTATGGGAACACCTGTATTTTGTGAACCTATATTAGAAGCTTTAATAGAAAAATATAATGTAGTAGGGGTTGTTACACAACCTGATAAAGAAGTTGGAAGAAAGAAAGAAATATTGTTTTCTAAAGTAAAAGAAATAGCATTAAAACATAATATAAAGATATTTCAACCAATAAAAATAAAAGAAGACTATAAAGATATATTAGAGTTAAATCCTGATATTATAATTACTTGTGCTTATGGTCAAATTATTCCAAACGAAGTATTAGATTATCCTAAATATGGCTGTATTAATGTTCATGCTTCACTTCTTCCTAAACTTAGAGGAGGGGCTCCAATTCATAGGGCTATACAATATGGACATAAAGAAACAGGTATTACTATTATGTGTGTGAGTGAAAAAATGGATAGTGGAGATATTATAAGTCAAGAAAGTATTAAGATAGAAGATAATGATATTGGTGGAAGTTTACATGATAAATTAAGTACATTAGGAAAGAATTTATTATTAAAGACGCTTCCAGATATTATTGAAGGTACTAACAAAAGAATAAAACAGAATGAAGATGAAGTAACATATGCATGGAATGTAAAGAGAGAAGAAGAAAGATTATATTTTACTAAGACTGCATTAGAAGTATATAATCATATTAGGGCATTTAATCCATTTCCAGGTACCTATTTCATATTAAATAATAAAGTATTTAAGGTATGGGATTCATACATATTAGAGAAAGAATATAAAGGTAAAGCAGGAGAAATAGTTGATATAATAAAAGATGGCATTGTGATAAAGACAAAAGATAGAAATATAGTACTTACTAAAATACAACCAGAAGGTAAAAATAAAATGAAAGTAAAAGATTATTTGAATGGCAAAGGCAAATATGACTTTTTAATTGGAAAAATGTTAAATATATAGTAAAATTGTAGTAGGTGATAATATGAATGAAACTAATCCTAGTAATGAAAAAAATAAATTTAATATAAAAGAAATGCTTAAAGATAAAAGAAAAAAAGCAGGGCTTACTTTGGGATTATATGTATTGTTTTTTATATTAGTATTTATTTATATGGGTAGTTTAGGAGACAGTAAAACAACAGAAGATCAAATCAATAATAATGAAAATAATAATACAGATACTTATGATTATGGACAAATAACATATTCTAAATATACACCTTTAATGAATAATAATTATAAATATAAAGTTAATTATTATATTGGTGATAAAGAAGATAATTATGAAGGAGAAAGAAAAGATGATAATTATTCGGTAATCCCAGAAGAAGATTATATTTTAGAAGTTAAAGATGTTTTAAATATAGATTCAATACTAGAGCTTATAAAAAAAAGCAAATTATATGAAGAAACAAAATATTTTTCTGGCGTAGTTTTACAAACATATAATGTTCCAATTAATTCGTTTTGTGATGAATATGATATAGTATTAAATAATGAAACTGATAATATTATTATGAAGGTATATGCTAATACAAGTTATGTAGATAAAATATATTTTGATATAACTAATTTGGCTAATAGTATGGATAATAATATTACTAAATATGAGGTAGAAGTATATTATAGTAATGTAAACAGTATTAAATAAAAAGCTTTTAAGGCTTTTTTTGTTTATTCTTGCTTTTTTTTTTGATATACTTACTAAGTAAGGTGAAAATTATGTATAATTACACATTAGAAGAACTAAAAAAATATTTTTTAAATATAAATGAAGAAAAGTATATAGCTAGTCAAATTTTCGATTGGTTATATAAAAAGAAAATTGACTCTTATAAAGAAATGACTAATATAAAAAAAGAATTAATAGAGAGGTTAGAAAAAGATAAACCATTAGAAAAAATAAAACTCATAAAAAAACAAAGTAATGATGATGTATTTAAGTATTTATTTGAACTATCTGATGGAGAAAAAATAGAAAGCGTAGTAATGAAACATAATTATGGTAATAGTATTTGTATTTCAACACAAGTAGGATGTAATATGGGATGTTTATTTTGTGCAAGTGGAAAGTTGAAAAAAGTTAGAAATTTAAGTGCTAGTGATATGATATTACAAATACTATTTATTGAAGGAGATATTAAAGAGAGGATATCACATGTAGTATTAATGGGCATTGGTGAACCTTTTGATAATTATGATAATGTATTAAAATTCATTAGAATAATAAATAATAATAAAGGGTTAGATATAGGAGTTCGTCATATTACAATATCAACTTGTGGTATAATTCCCAAAATAGAAGAATTTATGAAAGAAGGTATTCAGGTTAATCTAGCTATTAGTTTACATGCATCTAATGATGAACTTAGAAGTAGATTAATGCCTATCAATAAAGTGTATAGTATTAGTAAACTTATCAGTGTGGTGAAAAAATATATTAATCAAACTAATAGAAGAGTTACTTTTGAATATATTATGCTAAAGAATATTAATGATAGTGATGATTGTGCTATTGAATTGAGTACTCTACTTAAAGGGATAAATTGCTATGTTAATTTAATACCTTATAATGAAACAGATGATAAATTTAAAAGAACTAATAAGAAACAAATATTACATTTTTATGATATATTAAAAAAGAGGGGAATAAATGTTACAATTAGGAGAGAGTTTGGTTTAGAAATAGCCGCGGCTTGTGGACAATTAAGGGCAGAATGGTAGGAGGAACAATATGAACTCATTTTATTTGACAGATTCAGGTAAAGTTAGAACTCATAATGAAGATAGCGTAATAATAACTAAGAATATAAGTGATGAATATCTAATGGCAGTAGCAGATGGTATGGGAGGTCATAGGGCTGGCGAAGTGGCATCTTCTTTAGCAGTTACTCATTTAGGCAAAGAGTTTGGCAAATTAAATACCATAGGGGGCAAAAAAGAAGCTGTTAAATGGTTGAAAGATAATGTTAGTGAAATAAATAATAATATTTTTAAGTATACTAGTGAAAATCCTGAAAGTAAGGGAATGGGGACAACATTAGTTGTTTGTATGTTTACTAAAGAATATTTAATATTTGGTAATATTGGAGATAGTTCTGGTTTTGTAATGAAGAATAATGTTCTTCATAAGGTTACAAGAGACCATACTTTAGTTAATTTATTAGTGTCAACAGGAGAACTTAGCGAAGAAGAAGCAGAAGGGCATCCTCGTAAAAATGTATTAATGAAAGCATTAGGGGCTAATGATCCAGTGGAAATAGATATTTTTGATGTAGATACAGAAATACAGTCTATAATGCTTTGTAGTGATGGATTAACAACAATGGTTACAAAAGAACAAATTGAAAGAGTTTTAAACAGTGATTTTAGTATAGAAGACAAGATTATAAGATTAATTAAAAAAAGTAATAACCGAGGTGGAACAGATAATATATCCATTGCGTATCTAGAAAAAGAAAGTGGTGATTAATTTATGGTGATAAAGGGGCAAAAAATTAATGACCGCTACCAAATTATTAAAACGATTGGTGAAGGTGGTATGGCTAATGTTTATTTAGCTGAAGATATTATTCTAAATCGTAAGGTAGCAGTAAAAATATTACGTGGCGATTTATCTAGTGATGATAAATTTGTTCGTCGTTTTCAAAGAGAGGCATTATCGGCTTCTTCACTTAGTCATCCCAATATTGTTGAAATGTATGATGTAGGAGAAGATGATGGCAATTATTATATTGTAATGGAATATATAGAAGGTAAGACATTAAAAGAATTAATAAAGAAAAGGGGGGCCCTTGCCTTAACTGAAGTAATTGATATAATGTTACAGTTAACTTCAGCAGTAGCGCATGCGCATGAATCATATATTATTCATCGTGATATAAAACCATTAAATATTTTAATTATGGAAGATGGTAGAGTAAAAATAACTGATTTTGGAATTGCGATGGCTTTAAATGGTACACAATTAACACAAACTAATTCAGTTATGGGTTCTGTTCATTATCTTCCTCCTGAACAGGCTAATGGTAATGGGGCAACAATAAAAAGCGACATATACTCTTTAGGTATTTTAATGTATGAACTGTTGTTAGGTCGTATTCCTTTTAAAGGTGATAATGCGGTAGAAATAGCTCTTAAACATTTAAAAGATGAAGTACCAAGTGTAAGAAAACAAAATGATAATATTCCTCAAAGTGTTGAAAATGTCATTATAAAAGCAACTGCTAAAAATCCACAAAATAGATATAGTGATGCAATGGAAATGTATAATGATTTAAAAACAGTTTTGGATGAATCAAGAAAAGAAGAAGATAAATATTTATATGAACATGAAGAACAAGATTTAGAAACAACGAAAAGGTTATCAGTTATAAATTCTAGTAGATTTAAAGATGTGAAGGTGGAGGAGAGTAGTATTGCAAAACCAATTGAAGAAAAGAAAATAAATAAAACATTGATTATTTTAAGTGGTATTATAGGATCATTAGTTTTATTATTTCTAATTATATTTTTATTAGTTCCAGCTTTAACTAAAGTTCCAGAGTTTAAAATTCCTGATGTGTCAGGAATGACAGTGGTAGAAGCTGAAAAAAAATTAAAAGAAGAAGGGTTTGAAGTAGCAACTAAAACTGAAAAGATTTCTAGTGATACTGTAGATGAAGGTTTAATAGTAAAAACGGAACCAGGAATTGGTAGAACAAGAAGAAAAGGAACAGTTATAACTCTTTATGAATCAACAGGGACAACTAAAATAACTTTGGAAGATTATACAGGAAGAAATTATATAGAGGTAAAGGCTATTTTAGAAGAATTGTATGAATTAAATGTGTTAATAGAAAAAGAAGAGTCAGAAGATGATGAAGAAGTAGTAGAAAATTCTATTATTAGGCAAGAACCAGAAGCAGGAACAGAAGTAACAAAAGGGGATACAGTAACTTTATATATTCCTGATATTGTATCTGAATATCCAGACATGGTAAAAGATGCCTGGTCTGTTTCTGATGTAGAAGCATTTGCGGAGGAATATGGTTTAATTTTAACAAAAGAATATGTAGAAACAATTGCGGAAGAGCCGGGTACTATTATTTACCAAAGTAGGACTGCGGGTACTAAAATTATATCTGGTACTACTTTAAAAATAAAAATAACTAAGGAACCGATAATACCAGATGACGAAACCGAGGAAGAAACACCAACTGAATAAAGGGGATATTATGGAAAAAGGTAAAATTATAAAAATTATGCGTGACTTTTATTATGTTGAAAGTAATAATAATATATTTGAATGTCAAGCTCGAGGAAAGTTTTGGAAAAATAATATTACACCATTAGTGGGGGATATTATAGAGTTTAACATTATAGATAATAATAAAGGGTATATTATGAATATTTTACCTCGTTATAATGAATTAATAAGACCACCAATAAGTAATGTAGACCAAGCTCTTATTGTGATTAGCGCTAAAGAGCCAAATTTTTCTACTAATTTATTAGATAAATTATTGGTGGTTATTGAATTTAATCATATTAAACCTATTATTTATGTTTCTAAGATGGATCTGTTAAATAAAAAAGAAAAAAAAGATATTATAAATATCTTAAAGTATTATAAAAAAATAGGTTATTCTTTTTTTATTACTAGTCAAAAGAAAAGAATAAAAAAAATATTTAAAAACAAAATAACTGTTATAACAGGTCAAAGTGGTGTGGGGAAAAGTACTTTGCTTAATTTATTAAATAAAAAGTTACAATTAGAAACTAATCCTATATCACTTTCTTTAGGAAGAGGGAAACACACTACGAGACATGTTGAGTTGTTAGAAACAAATAAAGGGTATGTGGCAGATACTCCAGGGTTTTCTGCCTTAGATTTTAAAGGTATGAATAAAGAAGATATAAGAGATAATTTTATTGAATTTAAAAACTATCACTGTAAATATAAGGGGTGTATGCATTTAAAGGAAAAAGATTGTTTAATAAAACAAGCGGTAGAAAAAGGTATTATCTTAAAGAGTAGATATGATAACTATATAAAGTTTATTAATGGGATGTGATATTATGGTAAAGATTTCAACCTCTGTTTTGTATGAAAATAATGTAAAGGAAGTAATAAAGAAATTAAATAATACAAATACTGATTATATTCATATTGATATTATGGATGGAAATTTTGTGAAATCAAAATCAATGTCTTTTTCTAAAATAAAAAGTTTATTAAAAGATAATAAAATACCTTTAGATGTTCATTTAATGGTTAATAATCCTAATCATTTGATAGAACAGTTTGCTTTATTAAATACTTCAATAATTACTATTCATTATGAACTTTCAAAAGATATAAATAAATATATAGATAAAATAAAAAGTTATGGAATAAAATGCGGGGTATCAGTAAAACCTAAAACCCCTATTAAAGATATATATGATTATTTAGATAAAATCGATTTAGTTCTTGTAATGAGTGTTGAACCAGGTGCTAGTGGACAAACTTTTATACTAGATAGTTTAGAAAAAATATCAGAATTAAAATCAGAAATAATGAAAAAAAATGTTAATATTTCGATTGAAGTAGATGGTGGTATTAATGAGGAAACAGGAAAATTATGTAAAGAACAAGGCGCTGATATTCTTGTTTCAACATCATATATATTAAGAGGTTATAATTATGATGATAAAATAAATACATTAAAAAATAACTAATTAGTTATTTTTTTTACTTGATATAAATATACTTTATTAGAGGAGGGAATATATGCATTTTTGTACTATAAAGATTCCTAACTTCTTATCTTGTATTATTAGATTTATAGGAAGATTATTTAAAGGGAAATAAAAAACTCTTAAGTTTACTTAAGAGTTTTATTCTTTAATTGTTTCGTCTTTTTTAAATTTTTTAGCTTCTCTAGCGCTTAAGATAACACTTTTACCATTAGGTAAAGTGACTTTTTGCATATTTAATTTTTGAGCATGTTTTGTAGTATTTAAAGCATGTGATCTTCTATTTCCAAATAAAGGTTTTCTAGTAGTTGCTTTCTTTGACATATAGTTTCCTCCTTTTAATTACGTGTTTATAATTTATCATATATTATGGGATAAGTCAATTTTAATAGATAAAAAAATCAAAATATAGTAAAATAAAATTAGTAAGGAGGTATACTTATGAAATATGTTCCTTTACAAGTAAAAACCAGTTATTCATTATTGTCTAGTTTAAATAATATAAAAGAGTTTGTAAGCCACGCGAAAGAGTTAGGATATACCTCCCTCACAATTACTGACGATAATATGTATGGGGTTATGGAGTTTTATAAAGAGTGTAAGAAAAATGATATTAAACCTATTATTGGTTTAGAACTTAAACTAAAGGAATTTTATATTTTATTATATGCAAAAGATTATAATGGTTATAAAAGTTTAATTAAATTAGTTAGTAAGAAGAATTTTAAAGAATTAGATATTGAAGATTTAACTACATATAATAAATCATTAATATGTGTTATTCCTTGTGTATATAAAGAAAAATATAATTTATTAAAAGATATTTATAAAGATATTTATTTTGGATATAAAAATACTAAAGAAAGAGAATTGTTAAAAGAGTTTGAAAATAAGTTAGTATATATTAATAATGTTTTATATTTAGAAAAAAAGGATAGTATTTATTTGGATTATGTGTATGCGATTAGAGATGGTAAGAAATATGATGAAGAAAGGGATAGATTAGTAGGTAATGATAACTATTTAAAAGAATTAAATGAAATAAATAAGATAAGTCCTATTATTGATATTGAAAATACTATTAAGATAAAAAATATGTGTAATGTAGAGTTTAATAATAGTAAGAACTTATTACCAAAATTTAAAACTCAATCTAATTTATCTTCTTATGAATATTTAATAGATTTATGTAAAAGGGGTTTAAAGAAAAGATTAAATAATAACTTAAAAGAAAATTATATAGAAAGATTAAAGTATGAGTTATCTATTATTAATAAATTAGGGTTTTCGGATTATTTTTTAGTAGTATGGGATTTTATTAAGTATTCTAAAAACAATAATATATTGGTGGGTCCAGGCAGAGGTAGTGCGGCCGGCAGTTTAGTATCATTTTGTTTAGGTATAACTGATGTTGATCCATTAAAATATAATTTATTATTTGAAAGGTTTTTAAATCCAGAAAGAATAACAATGCCTGATATTGATATTGATTTTCCTGATGATAAAAGGGAACAAGTAATAGATTATGTAATTGCTAAGTATGGTAAAAAGAAAGTTGCCCAAATTATTACTTTTGGAACATTGGGACCGAAACAAGCAATTCGTGATGTTGGGAGGATTTTAGATGTACCTATCAAATTAGTAGATAAGGTTGCGAAACTCTTACCTAATAATGTAAAAATATCACTTGCAGATAACTATAAAAATAATAATGATTTAAGAAAGTTAATAGATTCTTCTAACGAACTTAAAAAAATGTATGAAATCAGTATACATATTGAAGGTATTCCAAGACATACTTCTATTCATGCAGCAGGAGTAATAATATCAGATGTAGAATTAGATGATATTATTCCTTTAGATAAGTCTACTAACGATGTTTTAACCACTGGCTATTCTATGGATTATTTAGAAGAATTAGGGCTTTTAAAAATGGACTTTTTAGGGATAACGCATCTTGCGACAATGAATAATATTATAAATGACATAGTAAAAAATGGCGATGATATCGATATTAATAACATTGATTTTAACGATAAAAAAACTATTGAATTATTTAAAGAAGCAGATACTATTGGAGTTTTTCAGTTTGAAAGTAAAGGCATGATGAACTTGCTTCAAAAGATGAAACCTAGTAACTTTGAAGATATTGTAGTATGTAATGCGATATTTAGACCTGGTCCAATGGGAAATATTCCCTCTTATATAAAAAGAAGAGAAGGGAAAGAAAAGATAACTTATATTCATGATGATTTAGAAGAGATATTAAAACCTACTTATGGCATTATCATATATCAAGAACAAATAATGCAAATAGCTAATGTTATGGCTGGTTATTCGTTAGGAGAAGCAGATGTTTTAAGAAGGGCTATGAGTAAAAAGAAAGTAGATATTTTAAGAGAAGAAAAAGAAAAATTTGTCTTTCGTAGTATTAAAAAAGGTTATGCTAAAGAAGCTGCTACTAGGGTTTATGATTTGATCTTTAAATTTGCTAATTATGGATTTAATCGTTCTCATTCAGTTGCATATTCAATGATAGGGTTTAAAATGGCTTATTTAAAAAGTCATTATCCTAAATATTTTATGAGTAATTTATTAACTAGTGTTATTGGTAGTGAAGTTAAAACAAGAGAATATATTTATGAGTGTCGTAAAAATGATATTAATATTTTAAAACCATCAATTAATTTAAGTATGGATAAATATATGGTTGAAGATTTAGGAATTAGATTTAGCTTATCTACTATTCGTAATGTAGGAATAGGGGCTTGTAAGATAATATTAGAAGAAAGAAATAAAAGTAAATTTACTGATATCTTTGATTTTGTTTCTAGAACTTATGGTAAAAGTGTTACTAAAGGTACAATTGAATCTTTAATTGATGCGGGATGTTTTAGTGATTTTGGATATAACAAAAAAACATTACATCATAATATTGACAATATGTTAAATTATGCGGAACTTACTTCTAATTTAGATGAATCTTTAGTAGAAAAACCAGAAATGGAAGTAATAAGTGAATATAGTAATACTGAACTAATGAGTTTAGAAGAAAGAGTATTTGGTTTTTATTTAAGTAATCACCCAATTACTAAATTTAAAGGTAATTATAAAAATATAATCTCTTTATCTGATTTAAATAAATATTTAAACCAAGAAATAAATTTATTACTTTATATAGAATCAGTAAAAGTAATTGATACTAAAAATAAAGAAAAAATGGCTTTTATTAGTTGTAGTGATGAATTATCTAATATTGATTTAACAGTATTCCCTAATTTATATAAAGATTATAGTGATTTAAAAAAAGGCAATGTAATTTTAGTAAAAGGAAAAGTAGAAAGAAGACTAGCAAAATTACAAATAATAGCGATAAAAATTAAAGTAATAGATTGATATATTTTATAGTTAATAGTATTTTAGATTGTGGTGGTAAAAATGGTTGAAATTATTAAAGAAGAAGAAAATAATGATGTAAATATGTTACTAGAAAAAGTAAGTTATCATTTAATGAATTTAGTTAATTGTAATGACATTGAAATAATAACAAATTCATATAACTTTTTAGAAATGGCTTTTACAAAAAACATAATTGAAAATGGTATTACTGTACCTAATGGTTATTATGCAGGACAATTTATTAAATATGGAAGGGAAAACAATGGACAATATAAGGCATATAAAGATAAACAGGGGAATCATTATTTTGTAAGTGATTTTTGGAAGTTAATAGTTACTGAACAAATGAACTGTTGGTTACATTTTGAAAAAGAATGTGGGAAAGATATTATTGCGTTGGCTAATAGTCATTTAAAATCAGTAGGAGAAGATGCGCAAACGATAGATAAGATTAAAATATTAAAAATACCTTATTATAATGTAAAGTAAAACTCTAATTTTACATTAGAGTTTTTATTGTGATGTAAATATTGATATAATATAATTAGGTGATAATATGAAAAAAACTAAGATAATTTGTTCGGTGGGACCTTCTAGTAATAATAAAGATATATTAAAGAATATGATAAAGGAAGGAATGAATGTTGTTAGGATAAATTTATCTCATTCCTCACAAAAAGAAGTAGAAGATATAGTTATAAAAATAAGGGAACTTAATGAAGAAATGAATACTAATGTAGGAATATTACTTGATACTAAAGGACCTGAAATTAGAGTGGGTACTATTAAAGGCAATTCAATAAGATTAGAAGCAGGTTCTGAAATAAAAATAAATATGAAACCATTAGAAGGAACGAATGAGGGAGTATCAGTAACTTATCCAGGATTAATAGATGATATTGAAATAAAAGATAAAATATTATTAGATGATGGGTTAATTGAACTTACAGTTATTAGAAAAAACAAAGAAAGCTTTATTTGTAAGGTTGAGAACGAAGGCTTATTATCTTCAAATAAAGGGGTTAATGTACCAGGGAAAAAACTTAGAACATGTTTTTTATCTAATAAGGATAAAGAAGATATTGAATTTGCTTGTAAAATGGATGTTGATTTTTTAGCTCTTTCATATACTAGTTGTTCTGAGGATGTTTTGGAAGTTAGTGATTTATTAATTGCTAAAAATAATAATCATATACAAATCATTGCAAAAATTGAAAATGCAAATGGTGTAGAAGAAATAGATAGTATTATAAAAGTAAGTGATGGTGTAATGGTAGCAAGAGGTGATTTAGGTGTTGAAATGCCAATGGAAAAATTACCTGGTATCCAAAAAGATATTCTTGAAAAATGTCATAAATTAAATAAAATAAGTATTGTTGCAACACAAATGCTTCTTACGATGCAAGATAATCCAAGACCTAGTAGAGCAGAAGTAAGTGATGTATATAATGCTGTTTTAGATGGAACTGATGCGATAATGTTAAGTGGAGAAACAACTATTGGCGAATATCCAGTAGAAGCTGTTTCGGCAATGAGTAAAATAGCAGAAAGTGCAGAAGAAGAAATAAATTATTTAGATTTTTTTGCTAAGACGGTAAAGGAAAAACAAGATATTACTTGTGCAGTAGCAAGTGGGGTGGTAGATAGTGCGTATCATTTAAAAGCAAAAGTAATTGTAGCAGCTACCTTTTCCGGATATACAGCTCGGAAACTTAGTCGTATGCGACCTATATGCCCAGTTATTGCCACAACCCCTAATCAAGAAACGGCTAGAAGTTTATCCTTAAATTGGGGAATATATCCTGTTATCGTTAATATATTTTTTAACACTGATGATATTATTTATAATGCTGAACAAGAAGCTCAAAAGTTTTTTAGTTTAGATGTCGGAGATAGAATGATAATTACAGGGGGGCTTCCTTTAGGTGAAGTAAAACATACTAATTTTATGAAAGTAGTAGAAATAAAGTAAGAAGTTTATTTTTAAAATTAAGAAAGGGTATTTATTATACCCTTTCTTTTTGTTATACTAAAGTTAATAAGATGGGTGATAGTATGCAGGATAAATTAAAAGACTTATTTATAAAGATAAATTTAGAAAAAGATTACCAAGATTATTTGAAAGATGCTAAATTAAAAAAGGTTATGGTTAATACATCTGATGATAGTTGGTGTTTTATTATTAAAAATACAGAATTATTACCAGTAGAAATATATGATAGGTTCTTAATATTATTAAATAATACTTTTGATAATATTAAGAAAAGTTATTTGTTTATAGAAGCGGAAAATATAGATTATAGTTTTGTTAATGATTATTTCAAATATACAATTCAAAAATTAAAGAAAAAATCAAAAATGCTTTCTCTATTTGAAGATAGGGAAGTAGTATTAGAAGATAGTAAATTAATAATAGAAACTCATAATAAAGTTGAATTTAATAAGTTGGATAAGTATAAAAAAGAAATAGAAACTATGTTTCATTATATCGGCTTTAAAGATATTGATGTTGAAATAATAATAAACAAAGAAAAAAGTGAAAATGTGAAAAAAGAGATTAAAAATGAAATTACTAAGGATTTAACTAAAGATCTAGGTAAAATTAAAGAGGTAGATAATAGTCTTATTTATGGAAGAAACATAAAAGGGAAAATAACTAATATAAAGGATTTAGTAACTGAAGGTAATAATGTAATAGTAGAAGGTTATGTTTTTGCGGTTGATTTTTTTGAATCAAGTAAAAGTAATACAAAAATCATTACCTTAAAGGTTACTGATTATACTGATAGTATATATGTAAAAATATTCCCTAAAGGAGAAGAATTTAATAGGTTAAGTGCCATTTTAAGTGATGGTAAATGGTTAAGAATCGCGGGATATACAAAAAATGATGCTTATGCGAAAGATATTGTATTAATGGCTAGTGATATTAATTACATAAGAAAAGAAAAAATAAAAGATGAATCAAAAGAAAAAAGAGTAGAATTGCATGCTCATACTTTTATGAGTCAAATGGATGGCTTGATAGATGTAAAAGATTTAATAAAGAGAGCTAAGGATTGGGGCCATAAAGCAATAGCTATTACTGATCATCATGGCGTTCAATCTTTTCCTGTGGCTTATAATAGTGCTAAAGATATAAAAATTTTATATGGCGCAGAATTAGTGATGATAAATGATGAAATAGATATTGTAGTTAGGGAAACAGATGAAGATTTAATTAGTAACACTTATGTAGTGTTTGATTTTGAAACTACTGGATTTAATGCCGGCGGAGGGGACTCTATAATTGAAATAGGGGCTGTAAAAATATGTAATGGCGAAATTATTGATCGGTTTTCTAAACTTATAAATCCAGGAAGAGAACTTCCCAAAAAGATAACTGAGATAACAGGTATCACTAATAAAGATTTAAAAGGAAAAGATAGTGAGGAAGTTGTTTTAAAAAGCTTTATTGAGTGGGCTGGGGATAGTCCTATGGTAGCGCATAATGCTAAATTTGATGCATCATTTTTAGAAATGGGTTATAAAAAATATAGTCTAGGGGAATATAAAAACACTTTGATTGACACCTTGCAATTAAGTAGAACTTTAGATTCAGGGGCTGGTAGACATGGTCTTTCTTATATTACTAAAAGATATGGTGTAACTTTTAATGAAGGATTTCATCATAGAGGGGAATATGATGCCGAAGCTACCGCTTTAGTATTTCATAAAATGATGAAGAAATTAATAGATAATAATGTGACAAAAATAAGTGATTTAAAAAATTTGATTAATAGAGAAGATTTACATAAGATTGGTAATGGTTATCATATTGTTTTATTAGTTCAAAATAATAAAGGATTAAGAAATTTATTTAAATTAGTATCTTATGCTAATACTAAATATTTTTATAAGAATGCACGTATTTTAAAAAGTGAAATAGAAAAAAGAAGAGAAGGTTTATTAATAGGAAGCGCTTGTGCAAATGGGGAAATATTTAATGAAGCCCGTAGTAAATCTGATGAAGAACTTATTAATATAATGAGTTTTTATGATTATATTGAGGTACAACCTTTAGAAGTATATAATCATTTGATTCAATCAGGAGATTTTGAAAATGAAGATGAATTAAAAGCTAATATAGAAAAGATTATAAGGGTTGCAGAAACGGCAGATAAGCCTGTTTGTGCTACTGGGGATGTTCATCATTTGGATAGAAAAGATAAAGTATATAGAGAAGTAATTATTAATCAGAAAGTGCCTGGCGGAGGTCGGCATCCATTAAATAGGAAAGGTATTACTGAAATTCCTAGTTGTCATTTTCGTACTACAGAAGAAATGCTTACTGATTTTAATTTTTTAGAAGAAGAGAAGGCTTTTGAAATAGTGGTTACTAATCCTAATAAAGTAGCTAATATGATAGAAGAAATCCAAGTAATTAAAGATAAATTATACACACCAATTATAGAAAATTCCGATAAGCTTACAAAAGAAATGGTTTGGAAAAAGGCTCATGAAAAGTATGGAGAAAAATTACCTTTTTTAATTGAAGAAAGACTTGAAAAAGAATTGAGTGGTGTTATTAATAATGGTTATTCAGTTTTATATTTAATAGCCCAAAAATTGGTTAAAAAGAGTAATGATGATGGATACTTTGTTGGTTCAAGAGGTTCAGTTGGATCAAGTTTAGTCGCAACAATGATGGGTATTACCGAAGTAAATCCTTTACCTCCTCATTATTTGTGTCCAAAATGTAAAAAATCTATTTTTGAAAAAGATGGTAAGACATTTAGTTCAGATTATAAGAGTAGTTATGATTTACCAGACTATGTTTGTGAGGAGTGTAAAATTCCGATGCAAAAAGAAGGACAAGATATTCCTTTTTCATCTTTTTTAGGATGGGATGCAGAAAAAGTTCCTGATATAGATTTAAATTTTTCTTCAATAGATCAAGCCAATGCTCATGATTATACAAAGGTTTTATTTGGTGAAAAAAATGTCTTTAGAGCTGGAACAATTGGAACAGTAGCTACTAAAACAGCCTATGGGTTTGTTAAGGGCTATTGTGAAGAAAAAAATGTTATAATGCGTAATGCTGAAATAGAAAGACTAGCTCAAGGGGTTACGGGTGCTAAAAGAACTACTGGACAACATCCTGGGGGAATAATTGTCATACCAAGTTATATGGATGTTTTTGATTTTACACCTTATCAGTATCCCGCTGATGATAGTAAATCATCCTGGTACACAACGCATTTTGATTTCCATGCTATTCATGATAATGTTTTGAAATTAGACATTTTAGGACATGATGATCCGACTATGTTAAAAGTTTTAGGAGATTTATCAGGAATTGAAATAAATTCTATTCCTTTTGATGATTCTAAAGTGTTATCAATATTTAATTCCCCTGATGTTTTGGGTGTGACACCAGAACAAATAGATACTGTTACAGGAACTTTAGGGATTCCTGAATTTGGTACTAAGTTTGCGATAAAGATGTTAGAAGAGATCAAACCAAAGACTTTTGAAGAAATAGTTAAAGTTTGTGGGCTGGCACATGGAACTGGAATATGGGCTGGGAATGGGAAAGAACTTTTAGTAAATAAAAAAGCTAAATTTAATGAAATAGTGGGATATAGAGAAGAATTAATTTTTATGCTTGTAAAATATGGTATGGATAAAGTTATGGCATTTAAAATAACTGAATATATTAGAAAGTCATATAGATCACAAAATGCAAAGATGCAAGATGCAAGGTGGATACCGTTACATAATGAACTTTTACAATTTAAAGACGTGTTACCTGATTGGTTTATAGATCATTGTGAAACAATAGAATATTTATTTCCTAAAGCTCATGCAGTTGCTTATGTTATGATGGCTTATCGAGTTGCTTGGTTTAAAGTTTATCATCCTATTTATTACTATGCTGCTTTCTTTGGTGTTAGATGTTATGACTTTGATATAGAAACAATGATTAAAGGGTACGATGCTATAAAACAAAGAATATTTGAAATTCAAAACAAGGGTTATGATGCCACTAATAAAGAACAAGCTATTCTTACAGTCTTAGAAGTTGCTTTAGAGGCAACGGCTCGTGGTTTTAAATTTGGTAATATTGATTTATATAAATCTGATAATATGCATTTTGTTATTGATGAAGATAATGAGACATTAATACCACCATTTAGGACAATAGATGGACTAGGAGATACAGTTGCTAATAAAATAGTTAGTGAAAGAGCAAAATCAAATTTTGTTTCAATAGAAGATCTTCAAAAAAGAGCTAAATTGTCTACTACTCTTATTGATAAAATGAGAATAATGGGAATACTCAATGGTATGCCTGAATCTAGTCAATTAAGTTTATTTTAAATATTTAACTAAATTATAAAAGTTGGTGATAATATGGAAAGAATTGTTATGCATATAGATGTTAATAGTGCTTTTCTTTCGTGGTCCGCTGTTAATTTATTAAATAAAGGAAGTGCTCTTGATATAAGAACGCTTCCTTCTATTATTGGATATAAAAATAGTAAACGACATGGTATTGTATTAGCGGCTTCTATACCTGCTAAAAAATTAGGAATAAAAACACCTGAACCGATATATATGGCTCTAAAAAAATGTAAAGACTTAATAGTTGTTGAACCTGATTATAAACTTTATAATGATATGAGTAATAAGTTTCATAGTTTAATAAATTCATATATCCCAGATTTTGAAAAGTTTTCCATTGATGAGTGTTTTATAGAATATGGCCCAGTTAGTAAATTATATGGGGAGCCAATAAAATTTGCTAAAAAACTTAAAGATAAAATTTATGAGAAGTATGGATTTACTGTTAACATTGGAATTGGAAATAATAAGGTATTAGCTAAAATGGCTAGTGATTTTGAAAAACCAAATAAAGTTCATACATTGTTTTTGAATGAAATTGAAACTAAGATGTTCCCTTTACCTATAAAAGATTTGTTTGGTTGTGGTAAAAAAACATGTGAAGTTTTAGAAAACATGAATATAAAAACAATCGGTGATTTAGCAAATTATGATAAATCAACGCTTATAAAAAGGTTTAAAAAACAAGGATTATATTTATGGGAAGCCGCTAATGGTATTAATAATAACATAGTGGGTGAACATAAAGTTATTGATACTAGTCTTAGTAAAGAAGTTACTCTTCCTTTTGACACCATTGATAAAGATGAATTATATAATATATTAGGAAAACTTACTAGTGATGTCAGTTTTAATCTTAGGAGGCAAAGAAAATATTGTTCAGTGGTATCAGTTTATATAAAATATTATGATTTTTCTGTTAAAAGAAAACAAAAAAAATATAATAGACAATTTAATACTGAAGATGAAATTTTTAAATATGTTATTGATATTTTTAATATGTTATGGAATGGAAATCCAATAAGACTTATTGGGGTTAAACTTAGTAGTTTTAGTGAAAATATTGAATCTCAGTTGTCATTATTTGATGTTGAATCCGGTAAGGTTAATGAATTACAAGAAGTTTTAGATAATATTAATAATAAATACGGGAAAAATACTGTACATAAGATAAGGTTAGATAAAAAGTAATTATTTGATAACGAATTTGATTTTTATGTTAAAGATGTTAGAAAAATAACAGAATCTTTAAAAGGATTAAAATATGATTTGATTTTATTGTCTAATGTTCTTGTCTATTTAGATAATGAATATGAAGAGGTTTCGATTGGATATATAGTTGAAAATTTCTTTAATATAACTGAAGAAGATGGTCAAATTGATTTAATTTATACATATGGTTATAAAGAATCAGAAGATAATATTTGTAAATCTAAGCAAATTGTTGAAGGTAGAGAGTCTACTGTTTTAGAATTTCCTGGAACTATTAATAAGCGCGGTGCTGTGTTAGTGTTAAAAACAGGGTAATATAATTTTATGTCAAAGCAGAATAAATTTCTGCTTTTATTATGGTATAATATATTTATTGAGTAATAATTTGGCAAATAAAAAATAAAAAATAAGGTGATATTAATGAAAAAAGTAATATTAATTGATGGTAATAACTTATTATTTAGAAGTTACTATGCAACTGCTTATACTGGTAATATGATGAAAAATAGTAAGGGGTTTCCTACCAATGCATTATTTGGTTTTGTTAATATGATGAATAAAATAATTAAGGAAGAAAAACCAGAATATATAGTGGTAGCTTTAGATAAAGGTAAAACTTTTAGACACGATAAGTTTAAAGAATATAAAGAGGGCAGAATGGCGGTTCCTGATGAATTAATAAAGCAATTTCCTATCGCAAAAGATATTCTTAAAAACATGGGTATTACTTATTTAGAAATAGATAATTATGAAGCAGATGATATTATTGGAACTATTTCTAATAAAATAACAATTGATGATGATTATGATGCTACTATTATTAGTAGTGATAAAGATTTACTTCAGTTAATTGCGCCTGATGTCGATGTAAAACTTTTAAAAACTAAAGATTATATTAGAATGAATAGAGATGTTTTTTATCAAGAATATGGCATCGAACCTATTAAAATGATTGATTTAAAAGGACTACAAGGAGATCCTTCAGATAATATTCCAGGGGTAAAGGGAATTGGTGAAAAGACTGCTTTAAAGTTATTAAAAGAATATGGTAGTATTGAAGGTGTATATGCTTCTATTGATAAGATTAGTGGTAGTGTTAAAGAAAAACTTATTAATGATAAAGAGAAAGCTTTTATGAGTAAAGAACTTGCTACTATTTATAAAGAAGTTCCCTTAAATATAGATTTTAATGATATTAAATATAAAGGTACTAATAAAGAAAAGTTGAATAAAGTATATGAAGAGTTAGAATTTTATTCTTTTTTAAAAAAGAATAATGCAATAAAAAAAGATACTAAAGTTGATGTAACGATAGTGCGTAATATTGGTGAATTAAAAATAAAAGAACCTTGTAGTGTATATTTAGAATTATCAGAAACTAATTATCACAAAGCTAATATATTAGGCATGGGTCTTTATGATGGAGAAAATAGTTATTTTATTTCCTTTTCTATATTAAAAGAAAATCCTTCTTTTTTAACTAAAATAGAAAAGTATACTTATGATTATAAAAAAATGATAGTAAGTTTAAAATGGCATAATATTAATATATCAAATGTATCATTTGATTTAATGCTTGCTTCATATTTATTAAATTATAATGTAAAAGACGATATATCTTATTTAGCCAACAGTTTAGATTATGATATACCTTTTTTTGAAATATATAAAAAAAATCAATTAAGTGAAAAAGAAATGGCTAATATTATTTGTAGTAAAGCTAAATTCATATATGAAGTATATGATAAGTTTATGGAAGAGATAAAAAAGGAAGAACAAATAACTCTTTTAAATGATATTGAAATGCCACTTTCTATAGTGCTTGCAGATATGGAATATACTGGTGTTTGTATTGATAAAAAGGTACTTAATGATATGGGAGAAGAAATAAAAATAAAATTGGAGCTTATTAGTAAAGATATATATAATAATACGGGAGTGGAATTTAATATTTCATCACCTAAGCAATTAGGAGAGATATTATTTAATAAACTAAAATTGCCAACCACTAAAAAAGGCAAAACAGGATATTCTACTGAAAAAGATGTATTATTAAAATTAAAAGATAAACATCCTATTATTAATATGATATTGGAATATCGTACTTTAACAAAATTACATAGTAATTATATTGTAGGTCTATTAGATTCAATAATGGAAGACGGTAAGATTCATAATATTTATAATCAAACTTTAACAAGAACCGGAAGATTATCCTCTAGTGAACCTAATATTCAGAATATACCGATTAGAGAAAACTATGGTCGATTAATCAGAAAAGCGTTTGTTCCTAGTAAAAATAATATTATGATGGGTTTTGATTATTCGCAAATTGAACTTCGTATTTTAGCTCATTTATCAGGAGTGAAAAATTTGATAGATGCATTTAATAAAGAATTAGACATACATACTAAAACAGCATCAGAAATATTCGGTGTTTTAGAAGATAGAGTTACTAAAGAAATGAGAAGGAGGGCAAAGGCGGTTAATTTTGGAATAATTTACGGTATAAGTAGTTTTGGATTATCCGAAAATCTTGATATTGATGTAAAAGAAGCTAAGATATTTATTGATAAGTATTTAGATTCTTTTCCAGGCGTTAAAAAATTTATGGATAAGTCAATAAAGACAGCCTATGAAAAAGGTTATGTAAAGACAATAATGAATAGAAAACGAGTAATTGATGAACTTAATAATAAAAATATAATGATAAAAAAACAAGGAGAAAGAATGGCACTTAATATGCCAATCCAAGGAAGTAATGCAGATATTATAAAAAAAGCTATGGTTGAAATATATGATAAATTCAATCAATTAAAATTAAGGAGTAAAATGATTATTCAAGTACATGATGAACTTATTTTTGATGTTGATGCAAAAGAAGAGGCAAAAATAAGAAAAATTGTCACTGATATTATGGAACATACATATAAATTAAGTGTACCTTTAAAAGTAGAAGTTGAGGTAGGGGTTAATTGGTATGAAACAAAGTAGGTGAATTATGAAAAAGATAGTTAGAGTTTTAATAACTAGTTTAGTTACAAATACTTTTTTAGTTGTTTCTAAAATAGTATTTGGAGTGATTGGGAAGAGTCAGGCCTTAATTGCGGACGGATTTCATTCATTAAGTGATTTAACTACTGATATAGTAGGGATTACTGGTATTAAAAAATCTTTTTTACCAGCAGATGAAAAACATCCCTATGGTCATGGAAGAATTGAATATGTCACCTCTATTATTATCGGATCCATTATATTTATTTTAGGTGTTTTTTTATTAATTGATATTTTTACTACACCAACGCAAATACCAGAAAACACAGTGGTAATAGTAATAATTATGACAATAATATTAAAATATTTGTTAGCTAGATATGTTGTGAAAAGTGGGAATAAATATAAAAATGCTGTGTTAATAGCTAGTGGTAAAGAAAGTACAATGGATGTGATGACATCAGGCATGGTATTATTAACATTTATATTATCTAGATTTTCTAGTAATATAGAATTATTAAAACATGCTGATAAATTAGGTGGTTTTTTAATAGGGATTTTTATTATAAAAGTATCTATTGAAATAATATTGGAGAATGGTCGTAATGTTTTAGGGCAAGTAGAAACCGATCCAAAGGTATTGAGTTTAGTTGAAAAGTATATATTAAGTGTAAAGGGTGTAAAAACTATTGACACTTTAGATATGTTAAAGTGTGGTTCTTATTACCAAGTGATTTTAAATATAGGAATAAATGAAGATGAGAAATTAATAGAAAGTCATAATATAGCTCATAAAGTAGAAAGTATTTTAAAGAAAAAGATAGGTAAAATAAAATATGTAATAATCCATGTTAATCCTTTTAAAAAGGAGGACTAAAATGCCAGAATTTGCAGAAGTAGAAACAATAAGGAAAACATTAAAAAAACAAGTATTAAAAAAACAAATAAAAGAAGTAGATATATATTGGAATAAAATTATTGAATATCCTCTGTTAGAGGATTTTTCTAATATGATAAAAGGACAAACTATTATTGATATTAAAAGAAGAGGGAAATGGCTTTTATTTGAACTTAATAATTTTTATTTATTAAGTCATTTAAGAATGGAAGGGAAATATTTTTTAAAGAAAGAAAAAGATGAATTAAAAAAACATGAACATGTAATAATAAGATTTACTGATAACACAGAACTTAGATATCATGATACAAGAAAGTTTGGCAAAATGTATTTATTAAAAAAAGATGAAATAGATATTAAGGGTCCACTTATTAAGCTGGGTTTAGAACCATTTGATAATAATTTGACTGTGTCTTATTTAAAAAATAAATTAAAGAAAAAGATAATCTCAATAAAATTATCTTTATTAGATCAATCTATTATAGCGGGAATAGGAAATATTTATGCGGATGAAATATTATTCAAATCAAAGATTAATCCTTCAAAGAAATCTAATAAACTTACTAAAAATGAATTGCAATCTATAATTGATAATACTAAAGAAATACTTTCTGAGGCAGTAAATGCTGGTGGAACTACTATTAGAAGTTATACTTCTAGTGAAGGTATAACAGGGAGGTTTCAAAATAATTTATATGTTCATACAAAAGAAGGAGAACTTTGTAAGATATGTAATAATTTTATAAAAAAGATAAAAGTAGGCGGAAGAGGTACTTATTATTGTCCTTTTTGTCAGAAAAATAAATGATTTATTGTTTTTTATGCTTAAAATAATTGAAATTATTAATTCTATAGGATACAATAACGATATAGTGGGTGGTTTTATGAGACAAATTTCCATTTTACCAGCGGATACTTATATCGTAGTAAATAAAACAATTATGAATGATTTAGATCGCAAGATACTGACAATGCTCTATCAACCAATTATAGGTAGTACTTCAATTGGTTTGTATTTTTCTTTGTGGTCTGATTTGGACAAAATGGAAATAATGAGTAAAGAATTTACTCACCACCATGTGATAACTAATATGCAGTTAAAAATTGAGGAAATAATTGAAGCTAGAGAAAAGTTAGAAGCGTTAGGATTATTAAAAACATATTATAAAAAAGGTAGTGTTAATAGTTATATTTATGAAATATATTCACCTTTTTCTCCAAAAGAATTTTTTAATCATCCTATTTTAAATGTAGTTTTATATAATAACATTGGCAAAAAAGAATATGAAAATACTGTTGATTATTTTAATTTACCAAATATAAATAATAAAGGATATGATGATATTACTAGATCATTTGATGATATTTTCATATCTAAACCTCATGTATTAAGTGATGTATATAATGATAATGTTAAGGGAAAAGCTAAAAATAATTTAGTTATTGATAGTAATATTGATTTTAATTTATTAGGAAGTACTCTTTCTAATGAAAGAATATTAACTAATTCATTAAAAACGTTAATAATAAGTTTAGCATATATTTATAACCTTGATACATTAGAAATAGAAAGAATATTAAGGAGAAGTATTACTGATAAGGGAATTGATAAAGAAGTTTTTCGTAAAGCATGTCGAAATTATTATCAATTTGAAAATAATGGAAAACTTCCTGGATTAATATATAGGAATCAACCTGAATATTTAAGAAGTCCTTTTGGGGATAGTTCAAAGAGGGCCAAAATGATTTATATTTTTGAAACAGCAACCCCCTATAATTTTTTGAGAAGCAAATATAATGGGGCGGAACCTACAAGTAGAGATTTAAGATTAGTTGAAAGTTTAATGGTAGATCAAGGATTAAAACCAGGTGTAGTTAATGTTTTAATTGATTATATATTAAAAATAAATAATTATAAATTAAGTAGAAGTTTTGTGGAAACAATTGCGGGGCAATGGAAAAGATTAAATATTGAAACAGTAGAGGAAGCTATGAATTTAGCTGAAAAAGAACATAAAAAATACAAGAAAAACGTCCCTAGTAAAACAAAAAAAGTTAAGGAAGAAAAAGTTCCTGTTTGGTTTGATAAAGAGTTGAAGAAAGAAGAAGTAAGTAAAGAAGAAATAAAGGAAATGGAAGATATATTAAAAGAATTTTCATAGGAAGTGATAATATGAAGGGTTTAAATAGCGAATTAAAAGTTTTTAAAAAGAGTGATAATGATTATGAGCTAAAAGGTAATTATGGTAAAGCATTAAAAGATGAAAATTTTAAAAAGTTAGTTTCAAATATAAAACTCTCTTCTGATAATTTAATGAAGTATACTTCACGTTTAGAAGAATGTGCTTTAGAAAAGGGGAATTGTGAGCATTGTAAGAATTTATTTGAATGTAAAAACAAAGTGGAAGGATTTTTGTTAACTCCAATTGCGAACAAAAAGAACTTAACTTTTTCTTATGTTGCTTGTTCATATAAAAATAAGGATATTAAAAATACTAGTTATAAAGAAAATGTTTTAACTTTTGATATTCCTAAAGAAATAAGTAATGCAAAAATGAAGGATATATATACTGATGATAAAAATAGATTTGAAGTTATAAAAAAACTAAAAGATTTTATTGATAAATACTTAGCTAAAAAAGAAGTAAAAGGTTTATATTTACATGGTAATTTTGGGTGTGGTAAAACATATGTAGTTGCGTCCATGTTCAATGAGTTGGCTAAAAAAGGAATAAAGAGTGTTATTGTTTATTGGCCAGAATTACTTAGAAGTTTAAAGGAATCATTTAAAAGTAACAATTATGAATATAAATTCAGCAAGATAAAAAAGGCTCCTCTTTTGTTGTTAGATGACCTTGGGGCAGAAAATCTAACAAGTTGGGGAAGGGATGAAATACTTGGTTCTATCTTACAGTATAGGATGCAGGAGGGCCTCCCAACATTCTTTACTTCTAATTTAGATATAAAGGAATTAGAAGAACATTTAAGTTTTAGTAATGGAAAGGTTGAAAAAGTAAAGGCTAGAAGAATCATTGAGAGAATCAATCAATTAACGGACACTATACAAATGATTAGTGAAAATAGAAGAAAATAATAAATTAAATATAGTATGAGGAATCGGGGGATTCAGATATGTCTGACAACATAAGAGAACTATATAAACTTATTAAAAATAATATTAGTTATGATGAAATAAAAAGCAAATTAAGTGAAAAAGCTGGACAACAATTAACTAATAAAAGTATGTTTAATAAGTTAATTACTTTATTAGAAAACTTAATTGCGTCAAAAAATAATAATCTTGAGCAAATAGATTATTATTTAATACTGGACTATATTACCATGTCTTTAAAGGAAAAAGATGTTAAATTGAGTATTGTGATACAAAGATTTGAAGGGTTAAAAAAGAAAATAACTAAAACTCATAAACCAATTGAAGGGTTATCATTAGAAATAATAACTGAGAAACTAATAGATATAAGATTAAAACAATTAAAACAAGCAAATTCAATATCTTCTTTATTTGAGGTGTTTTTAAATTGTGGTGATATTGATTTTGTAAAATATTTAATAAAGAATAGACCGGATATAGTTAATATTAGAGACAATAATAATGAACATATTTTTAATTATGTTATAGATAAATATTTAAATTTAACTGATGGTAGTATGGTAAAAAATATAGATAGCATGGAAGAATATTTAAGAAATCTCATATTTTTATTTTTAGAATCTCCTAACATATCATTTGATAAATATGATATAGAAATGATAACAAGTATAATTGATAATAATAGAATAATGTTGAAAGGTAAAAATCATATTTGTGGTGAAAAAATATTTTATCTATTAAATAAAATAGAAGAAGATTTAAAATCATATAAAATAGATTTTAATGAAATTAGTGATTGTTTGTCTTCCATTAGTTGTAAACGTGTTGATTCTGATATAAATCGTCGTAGTCTAAAAAACATTTATACAATAGCTATAGATAAATCCAGAAAATCTAGATCGGAAGATGCTTTATCTTTAGTTTATTCTAACCACGATAAATGCTATACGTTAATGTTTCATATAGCGGATTTATCTAATATTTCTGCTTTTGATACATTACTTGATAAAAGAGCTAGAAGCAGTGGGGAAAGTTTTTTCCGTGACGTTGATAAAATAAATAATATGATTGACAGGGGCATAGTAAATAGAAATTATTTTGATATTAATAAAAAAACTCCAGCCATAACTTTTATAGTAAAAGTTGATTCAACAGGAGAAATCCTAACTCAGAATGTTATAAAAAGTAAAATAGTTTTGAATAAGAAGATATGTTTTAGAGAAATTGGGAATATTATAAAATGTCAACAACAAGAAGAATCGAGGGGAAATACATTAGGAGAATTATTAGTGAATGCCAATAATTTAGCTAAAATTATCAATGAGAAAAAAAATGAAGAAGGTAAATTAAAATATAATAAAAATAGCGAAAGTAATATGATAGCGGTATTAACTGGTTTTATAAATTATGTGGCTTCAGATATATGTTTAAAGAATAATATTCCTTTTATAGCGGATATTAAAGGTGTAAAAAAATTTAATGATTCATATGGTTTGGATTATTTCATGAAAAACAAAGATTTAATTAAACAATTATTAATTTCTGAAAATATAGAATTGAATAGAAAAACTTTAAAATATCGAAGATATTGTTTATATTCAACTAGGATAAATAAAACTTATAGTGGAATATCAGGTAAATGGACATCACCATTTAGGTTTTATGCTGGTTTATTAAATTTTTGGATAATGCATGATTTATTATTAAATAATACTAAAAATTATGAAGAAGTGAAAGAACGCTGGGAAAGAAGAATTTTTTATATTGCGCCTAAAGAAAATGCAATATTATTTTATAATAATTGTTTTTATAAAAAAGAATTATCTTCAAAAAAACCATATTGTAAAGTGACAAATAACTAGATTATTGACTTTTATAGGTTTATATTATAAAATCACATTGAAAGACAAAGATTAGGACATGGTTATTAAATTAGTATTTAAAGAGAGTTAGGGATAGTGTGAACCTAATAATATATTTAATAATTACTACCTAGGAGTCGAACCTGAAAGGGATATCCGTTAACTGCGTTAAAGTTTTGAGGGTATACAATTGTATAAACTAAGGTGGTACCGCGATAATTCGTCCTTAATATTTTTAGGATGATTTTTAATTTTTATAGAGGGGTTAGATATTATGGCAAATACAAATAAAAGATATAAAGGAGTAAATATTGATTATGCTTTTAGAAATAATTTACATAACATAACTTTGGAGGAAAGGTTAAAAAGAAAACCACAACTTCATTCAGAGGACACTTTATATCTATGTTATGTTGATGGTATAAAGAAGAGGGAAGTAGAAAATATAAAGGGAAAGCAATTATCAGAAAAAGATTTGCAGTATTTAGATTTTGCTAGAGAATATGTTATTAATTATGAGGAAAAAAACGGTATGGTTAGTATCCCTGGTTTAAAACAAAGATTATATGATATAACATATAAGAAACAATTTCCAGAATATTTTTCTGAAGATGAATTAATTGAGCTAGATGTAGAAATAAGAGAAATACGAAAGAAATTAAAACAAATAATGTTAAATGAAAAAGGAGGTATAAAAAATGATAAACATCAAAGAAGATGAAAAATTAAGTATATTAAATCATTCATGTGCACATTTACTTGCACATGCAGTGAAAAGAATTTACCCAGAAGCTTTATTTTGGGTAGGTCCAGTTATTGAAGATGGTTTTTATTATGATATTGATTTAGGAGATAAAGTAGTTACTGAAGAAGATTTAGAAAAGATAGAAAGAGAAATGAAAAGAATTTCTAAAGATAATAAAAAGATTATTAAACTAGAATTATCTAAGGAAGAAGCTTTAGAAATGTTTAAAGATGATCCATATAAAATAGATTTAATTAATAATATGGAAGATAGTATTACTGCTTATAAACAGGATGATTTTATTGATTTATGTAGGGGACCTCACGTTGAATATACTAAAGATATAAAATATTTTAAGCTATTAAAAGTAAGTGGAGCTTATTATAAAGGTGATTCTAAAAACAAAATGCTTCAAAGAATATATGGTATATGTTTTAATAGTGAGGAAGAATTAAATGATTATCTAAATATGTTGGAAGAAGCCAAAAAAAGAGATCATAGAATATTAGGTAAAGAATTAGATTTATTTATGTTAGTTCCTGAAGCTGGACAAGGATTAGCTTTCTGGCTTCCCAGGGGAATGGCTGTGAGAAAAGTTTTAGAGGATTATCAATATAAAGAACAGTTAAAGGCAGGATATCAGTTTGTATCTACTCCAGTAATTGCTTCCAAATGGTTATATGAAACCTCAGGGCATTGGGAGCATTATCAAGATATGATGTTTCCACTAATGGAAAGAGATGGCGAAGAACTTGTTTTAAGACCTATGAGTTGCCCTCATCATATGCTTATTTTTAAATCAAAATTAAGATCATATAGGGATTTGCCAATAAGATATTCGGAAATTGTTTTGCAACACCGTTATGAATCAAGTGGCGGGTTATCTGGGTTAGAAAGAGTTAGAGCTATGAATTTAACTGATGCTCATATATTTGCTAGAAAAGATCAAATAGAAGAGGAAGTAATTGCAGCTTATGAACTAATTGATAAAGCTATTAAAGATTTGGGTTTGGAAATAGATTATATTGAACTTGCTTTAAGAGGTGAAGATAATAATAGTGATAAGTATCATTCTAATGATGAAGTCTGGATAGAAACAGAAGAAATATTGAAAAACATATTGGATAAAAATAATATCGAATATATAGAGAAAAAAGGAGAAGCAGCTTTTTATGGTCCTAAAATTGATATTCAAGTTAGAAATATATTAGGAACAGTAATTACTATGTCTACAATTCAACTTGATATGGTACTTCCAGAAAGGTTTGATTTAACTTATGTTGATAATGATGGAAATAAAAAAAGGCCAGTTGCTATTCATAGAGGATATATTAGTACTTATGAAAGATTGTTATCTATTTTAATTGAACAATATGCTGGAGCATTTCCGCTTTGGCTTGCACCTGTTCAAGTAAATATTATTCCTGTTAATAGTGAATATCATTCGGATTATTCGAAAGAAATAAAGGAACTATTAATTGATAATGATATAAGAATAGAGTTTGATGATAGAAATGAAAAATTAGGTTATAAAATACGTGAATCACAAATGCAAAAAATACCTTACAGTGTAGTAATAGGTGATAAAGAAAAAGAAGAGGGTACTATTACTTATCGTAAATATAATAGTAATGATATGATAACCGTTAATAAAGAAGAATTTATTAGCTTATTAAAAGAAGAAATTATCAAAAAAACCATCTAATTATTTGACATACACATATAATATGTATATAATGTAATATAGTTTAAAAAGGAAAGAAGATGTATCCACATCTCACCTGATTGCCAATGGTAATAGGTAAGGAGCCGAACAATAAAGCTTTTAAGTGGATATATTTTATCCACTTTTTAATTTTATATGGAGGTGCTAACTATAGCAAATAAGAATAAAGAATTACCAGTTAATGACCAAATCAAATCAGAACAAGTTTTAGTAATTGGACCAAATGGAGAACAATTAGGTATTAAAACTAAGGGGGATGCTTTAACCTTAGCTTCATATTCAGGTTTTGATTTAGTACTTATTAATCCTAATGCAACACCACCAGTGTGTAAATTAATGGATTATAATAAGTTTCGTTATGAAAAACAAAAGAAACAAAAAGAAGCTAATAAGAAACAACGTCAAAGTAATTTAGTTTTAAAGGAATTTAGATTATCTCCTGTAATTGATAAACATGACTTTGATACTAAACTAAAAAATGTACGTAAATACTTGGAAAAAGGTAGTAAAATAAAGATTTCTATTAGATTTAAAGGGCGTCAAATGACTCATACAGAAATTGGAGAAGAAGTTATGTATAGGTTTGCGAGTGAACTTAGTGATATTGCTGAAATTGAACAAAAACCTAAACTTGATGGTAGAAGTATGATAATGATATTAATTACAAAAAAAGATAAATAGGAGGAATAATAATGGCAAAGAAAACACAAAAAACTCACAAAGGGCTTGCGAAAGTTATAAAAGTAAGACCTAGTGGTTCAATAAAGAGAGGTAAATCAGGAGCTCGTCATAATACGGGGAAAAAGAATGCAAATTTTAATAGAAAGAAACGTTTTGGTGAATCTTTAAGTAGTGCTGATAAATCTAGATTAAAGAATCTCATAAACAATCAGTAAGGAGGAATAAAAATGGCAAAAATAAAACCGGGTAAAATTACTAGAGCACGTCATAAAAAAGTATTAAAACAAGCAAAAGGTTATTTTGGAAGCAAACATAGATTATATCGTACTGCTAAAGAACAAGTGATGCATTCATTAGCGTATGCATATCGTGATAGAAAACAAAAGAAAAGAGAATTTAGAAAGTTATGGATTATTAGAATAAATGCAGCATGTAGAGAAAATGAAATAAGTTATTCAAGACTTATCGATGGTTTAAATAAAGCAGGGGTTACTATTAATCGTAAAATGCTTTCTGAAGTTGCGATAAATGATCCTAAAGGATTTAGTGAACTTGTAAAAGTTGCGAAAGCTGGTCTTGAAGGGAAAGCAATCAAAGTAGAAGAACCTAAAATAGAAAATAAAAAAGAAACAAAAAAAGAAGAAAAGCAAGTAGAAAAGAAAGTAGAAAAGAAAGAAGAAAAGAAAGAAGATACTGATTTATCTACATTAAAGGTTGCTGAATTAAAAGAAATGGCAAAAGAAAAGAATATTGAAGGATATTCTAAAATGAAAAAAGATGAATTAATTAATGCTTTAAAATAAAAAGGATTATCTTATGTAGACAATCCTTTCTTTATGTTTTGAAGTATTTTGTTTTTTTCACTTTTATTGCTTTCTTTCCATAATATTTCCATTAACGCACCTAATCCTGGTAGCGTTACTTCTTCTTCATTTTTAATGCTTTCATTAATAGATTCTTCTATATCATTTAAATTTGATTCTTTAAAATTATTAATGATATATTTTCTAATATCTAAGTTCATATAATGACTCCTTTCATTTCTATTTTGTTACTTGACTATTTTTTTATGTATTAATAATTTAATAATTGCGATAGATTATTAATATGATATAATATAATTAAAAGGAGAGGATAAAATGGTATTATATATAATTTTAGGAATAGTAGTAATATTAATATTATTAGTAATAGGTAACTATAATAAGTTAGTAGTACTTAGAAACAGGGTAAAAGATCAATGGTCACAAATTGATGTCCAATTAAAAAGAAGAGTTGATTTAATACCTAATTTAGTAGAAACAGTAAAAGGTTATGCCAAACATGAAAAGGAAACTTTTGATAGTGTTATTAAAGCTAGAAATAGTTTTAATAGCGCAACAACACCTACTGAAGAAATGAATGCAAATGGAGAGCTTACTCAAGCGTTAGGAAGGTTATTTGCTTTGGCAGAATCATATCCTGATTTAAAAGCTAATGAAAATTTTGTAAATTTACAAAATCAATTAAAAGAAGTAGAAGAAAAAATTGCTTATGCAAGACAGTTTTATAATGATACAGTGCTTTCTTTAAATAATAAAGTAGAAATGTTTCCTTCTAGTATAATTGCGAATATGTTTAACTTTAAGAAGGAAAAATTCTTTGAAATTGATGAAGCAGATAGAAAAACACCAGAAGTTAAATTTTAATAAGATGCTTACATATGTAAGCATTTTTAATGGAGGATATTATGAAAAGAATATTATTTAGTATGTTATTTGTTTTAGGGATAATTCTTATACCAATAAAAACATTTGCATTAGAAGTAAATTATACATTAAAAGATTTCTTAATTGATGCTTATATTAATGAAGATGGTTCAATGGATGTAAAAGAAATGCTTATATTAAATGGATCTTTTAATGGATATAACAGAGATATTAAATATAAGAATAGTAATAGTAAAAATCTTACTGGATTAGATGCTTTTTATAGTAATTCATCTATTTATAATAGTAGTGGTATAAGTGATATTAAAATATATGAAACAGCGTATTCATCTAATTATAGTTTTGCTGATTTTTATAATAAAGGTAAACAGTTTTCATTAGTTAATCAAGGTTCATTGGGGGATTCTTATGTATATGAAAAAAATACAATAACTGATGGTATTAATTTAAAAATGTTTAATTATAATACTGGGGGTAAAACTGGTTTTTATATTGAATATAAAGTAGAAGATGTAATAGTGGTACACAATGATATCGCAGAACTTTATTGGAATTTTATTGGTTCAGAGTTTAAAGATGATATGGATAATGTTCAAATTAGAGTAACATTACCTGATGAAAGTAGTGATTTAAAAGTATGGGCTCATGGGCCCTTATATGGAGAGGTAGATCCTTATAATAATAAGTATATAGAAGCTAAAATTAATAATTTATATGCTGGTACTCCTATTGATATTAGAATGACTTTTGATAAAGAGTTAGTGCCTAATGCAACTAAAATTTCTAATGTTGATGGATTAAATAATATACTTACTGTAGAAAAAGAAAGAGCGGATGCGGCTAATAAAGAAAGAGATAAAATAAAAAGAAATGAAGAGTTAAAAGAAACTTTAACTAGTGTATTTAGATTTATATGTTATGGATGGATAATTGGTTTGGTATTTATATTCATTCATATTTATAAGAAGTATGATAAAGAATTAAAACCAAATTTTTTTGGTGAATACTATCGTGAATTTGTAGGTGATTATGGACCGGCCACAGTTGGTTATTTAATTAGAAATAAAAAAGTAGAACCATTAGACTTTTCGGCTTCTATTTTAGATTTGGTTAGAAAAAAAGTATTTATAATAGAAAAAATAAAAACAGAAAAAGGTATCTTTAAAAGAAAAACAGAAGATTATCTATTAAAAGATAATATGGCTAATATAAAAATTACTTTAACCCCTGATGAAGAATTTTTAAAAAATTGGTTGTTAAATGAAATAGGGAATAAAAAAGAAGTAACTATTAGTCAAATTAAAGATCAATCAAAAGAAAGAAGTTCAGCATTAGAATTTTTAAAAAATTATAATGAATGGCGTAGCGAAGTAAGAAGTGAATCATCTAGTAAAGGTTTCTTTGATAAAAATAATATGCAGGGTAAAAAAATAGGTGGTACATATTTAACCATAGGAATACTTTTAATATTTATGAATTTTATATTTAATTTACATACATTAGTAATAGTGCCAGTAGTAGGATTAGTAATGGTATTTGGTTTATATATCGCAATGTTTACTAAGAAAACAGAATTAGGAATGGACCATTATAGTAAATGGATGGCATTTAAAAAATTTTTATTACATTTTGGTAGATTTAATGAAAAAGAATTACCAGAAATTGCTTTATGGGAAAAATATTTAGTATATGCGACAGTACTTGGTGTTGCGGATAAAGTAGAAAGGGCTATGCAAATAAAGATAAAAGAAATGAATGTTAATACAAATACTTCAATGTTTACATATATGTATTTATATCATGGAGGATTTTCCTCAAATATAGTTTCATCATTAAATCAAAGCATTAATAGCGCAATAGCGTCATCTCGTGCGTCTTCTGCATCAGGTTCTGGAGGAGGATTCTCTGGCGGCGGCGGAGGCGGTGGCGGAGGCGGTGGAGGCGGTGGCTTCTAAGCCGCCTTTTTGATATAATAAAAGAGGTGGTATTATGAATGTAGTAATAAATGGTAATAAATATGATGTAATTATTCAAAGGAAAAAAAATAAACATACATATTTAAGAGTAAAAGAAGATTTAGGTATTTATGTAACCACTAATTACTTTGTAAGTAAAAGAGAAATAGCTAATTTTATTGATGATAATATAGACTCTATAAGAAATATGATAAGTAAAGAGTTAAGTAGACAAAATAAAAAAGATGATTTTTATTATTTGGGACAAACTTATGAAGTAACTAATAAATCAGAATTAGATGGTGTTGATAAATGGTATAGAAAGCAAGCTGAAAAAGTTTTTGAGGAAAGATTTAATTATGTATTTTCTAAGTTTGAGGGTAATATTTCAAGACCTATTATAAGAATAAGAAAGATGAAAAGTAGATGGGGAGTATGTAACAGAAGACTTCATAAAATAACTTTAAATTTAGAATTAATAAAGAAAGATGTTAATATTATTGATTATGTTATTTTACATGAACTATGTCATTTTATTCATTTTAATCATTCTAAAAAATTTTGGGAATTAGTAAGTTATTATATTCCCAATTATAAAGAATTAAGAAAAATATTGAAGGAATAACTAATTTTTATATTATATATTGACTCTATAGTTTACTATAATGTTATGGTGTATATGTGAGGTGAAATAAATGTATCAAATTAGTGAGTTTTCTAAAATTAGTGATACTTCTATTCAAACTTTAAGATATTATGATAATTTAGAATTATTAAAACCTAAAGTAATTGGTGAGTATAATAGCTATAGATATTATACAAAAGATCAACTTTTAAAATTAAAAATGATAAAAAAACTGAAAAATATGGGATTTAAATTAAAAGATATCTTAAGACTTTTAAATAAATATGATGAAAACTTTTTAAATTCTAGAAAAAAAGAATTACAAGATGAAGTTAATATTAAGTTGAGAAGTATAAAGGATATAGAAGAGATTATAAAAAAACTAAGAAATAGAAAACAAAGCTTTGAAAAAGAATTAATTAACCTCATAAATAAAGAAGAAAGGAGGGAAATGAATATGAAAGAAAAATATAATAGCGCTAAAGAGAGATTATTAAAGTGTTATGAATTATATCAGGAAAGTGATTTTGATAATTGTTTAATATTATTAGAAGAATTAAAGGCTAATATATTTAATACTAAAGATCAAATGGATCCATTTTGGTCAAATGCTGCGGGAGATATATTTACAGGTATAAGTTTTGAAATTTTTAAAAATAAGGACATTAAAGAAGTTACATTTTTAAATATATCTCAATTAAGAATTAATGGAAAAGAAATATTAGAAAATTTATCAGAATATGTGGATTCGCTTCCTAAAGATAGTTATTCTTATATAAGTTTATCAGGAATAAGTTTTGCTCCAGAACAAACAAAAGCTTCTATTATTTCTGTTTATCAACAGGTGATGAAACAATATGCAATGTTTGATACAACAAAGTAATTGGTGGTATAAGTTTGAGAAAAAAACAATTTAATTGTATTTTCTTAGTTATTTGAATATAATCCCTTATATTATAAGGGATTTAATTTTGTTTTACCCTTGTTTTCACTGAAAAGCAGTTTTTAATAATTGTTTTTTGTTATGGTATAATATTTTTAGGTGGTAATTATGACAAAAGAAGACAAACGAAAAAGGCAACACTTTGTACCACAATTATATTCAAAAAACTTTTCTTCACAAGAAAAAAATTTAATTTATTAAATATTAAAAACAATCAAATTATATGTAATGTACCATATATGAATCAATGCTATGAAGATTATTTTTATGGTTCCGATAAGAAGTGGGAAAATGAACTTTCTCGTTTAGAAAAAAAATGGGCAAGTACAATTGATAAAATTATATTAGACCCATCTTATTATCCAAGCTTTGAAGAAGGACTTCTTATTAAAGAATTCGTTGTATATTAGGCTCATCGTACCCCATCTATTAACAATCAAATAAAAGAGTATGGTTGGAAACTAATAGAAACAGCTGTAAATATGCAATATGGGAAAGCGCTAGATATTATTGATTCAGAGTTAAAACAACAGACAAAAAACAGATTTATAAAAGAGGAAATGTCTAATACATCACAAATGTGTTTGGAAATATCAAAAAATGTTGTAAAAGAAATAAAAGATTAAATACAACATAAATAAGGTATGGAGTTCGTTAAATTTGTCTCCAACTTTATGAAGTCAGTTCATTATTAACCCTTACATTGTAAGGGTTTTATTATGGAGTAATATATTGACTCCCAAATGACTCCAAGGACGAGATAATTATAAAAAAATTTGTTTTAGTGTATATAAAGTGATTGTAAAACTATATTATATAAATTTGTTTAGTGAAAAAGAAAAATGCTATAATTATCGTAGTAGAATATAAAGGAGGACTATATGAATAATAATGATGATTTTTCTGACTTAGTAAGTATAAAAGAAACTGAAAACAATATACCATTTAAGATTAATAAATTAAAACTTGTACATTACTATTTTAATGATGGTGATATGATTAAAGGGGAGCCTATTAAGACCAGTATAGAGATAAAAGGTATATATGATTTTGAAAAACAAAAAGTTAAATGGATTAAAACAGTTTCTCATACATATTATAGTTTTACTGGGCATGATAAAGAAACTACAGATTCTTACTCCATAGATTTGGATGAAAATCATTTTTTAATTAGTGAACTAGAAAAAAATGATCTAAGGAATTTAAAAAACAATTATTTTACCGAAGCTGATCCTGAAAGGCTTACATACTGGGAAATATGGTATAATTATTATTTTAAAATAGTTGGTACATATGACAGGGAAGTAGAAGAATTTAAAAAAATAAGTAAATTGTTAGACTTAAAACAAATTATAACAAGTGAATGTAATAGGGTTAAGGACAAACTTAATAAAAATGAACAATAATAGGAGGTTATTATGGAACTAATAGATTTATATAATCAAATTCAGAATCCTTTAAATGATTCTATTATTGAAATGTTAGTACAAGCATATTCGGACTCAAAAAATTCAGGTGACTTATACAATAAACTTATTGAAACAGAAATAAAACAATACACTAGACAATATTACGAAAGTGATTCTGATATATTTTATTCAATGATGTTTAATCAATGGAAAAAGAATGTAGTTGAAATGACTAGAGAAAGGTTTATAGATCTGAGACAAAAAGGTAAATTTGGCTCCGATTTTATTAAGATGAGGGAATACTTAAAAACAGTTCCTGATGTTTCCACTAGGAAAGAAATGCTAAATATTTTATATGGAAATAATGATAGTGAAGTAAGTGAAGCGTTAGATAAATATAATTGGAAATCCTTAGGAGAAGGAAGTGGCTGGATCCATGTATGCTCTAGATATGTAACTGCTAAAAAAGATGAATATCCTAGAGTAGAACATAGATTATATTTAAATACTGAATCTGTTGACATACATAGAATTGTAACTTATCTTGTTAAAAAATGTGATAACTATCATCTTCCATATTACTTTAAATTTGATGAATACGCGGATAGATCTGATACTGTAGTAATATACTCAGATTCAAAGAATTTAATAAATTATATAAACATACTAAAGGAAATAAAACAAGAGTATCCAGATTTAATTGCAAAATGCAAAAGGCCGCCCATTTTAACCGGGAAAATTGATGGATGGATTGGATATGGCTCAGAACCTGGTAGAACTCCTGATGGACGCCCGCAATCATTTAGTACTGTTAGAGCTAAAGCGATAGAAAATGCGATAAAAGAAGCTACATATACGTGGATAAATAATAATAGAAATAGAATTATTCAATATCAAAATCAAAAAATGACATTTCAAGATTATATTTCAATGAAAGCCACAGAGAATATGTTGTCCGAAATGGAAAGAAGATTCAATTTAGAAGCAAAATATGAATCAAAGGAAGAAGTTGCTAAAAAGAAAGGTTATACTTTACCCGATATTCAATCAGAAAATTATAAACAAGCCATATATAATATTATTAAAAATCAGATGTCACAATGCTTAAATCAAATGCTTTCTGGAAATGAAATGAATTCAATTGAAATGAGAGTTAGATATGGAAAAACTATTGCGTTTACAAAATATGATTTATCTAAAACAATTGAAGGAATATCAATAAATATATTTAGAAATGATAAAGAATTTGTTTCTGATGTAAAGTCAGAAATTATAAAGAAATCTAAACAATCTGGAATTGACACAGATAAATATTGCTTTGATATGGCGGCCAAAGATAAAATAAAAGCAATTTCTGCCAATAATGAAAATGACACTGTTATACAAAATATATCAACTAAAACATTGTCTGACCCTAATCTATACCCACAACATGATTTTTCTTTTGGGGGCTTAAAGAAAACATTTACTGATTATGATTTGCAAAAAGATGGTGAAGGAAAACTTGTTGCATTTAATAAAAAAATGAATATAAATTATATTGATCCTTTGACAATAGCTAGAGCAAAGTTTGCTAAAGCGTGGTTTGAAGCTAATATTAGTTCTAGAAGCATATCTGGACCATCACTTGATGGGAATGATAAAAATGCGGTAGAAAAATATATTTTTGATGATGGAGCAAAAGAAACATATGATATTATAAAAGCTAGTATTCAACAACAATTACTAAAAACAGGTAATGTTGATGTCTTAGAAGTGCTAGAAAATGTTAAATTAGCTTCATATTCAGGAGCTAATTCAATAGCAGAAAATTTGTTTTCTAAATCTCATTTTGCAAAAGCAACAGTAGATTGGGTAAGAAGAGCTACTCCTAATGCATTGCCACAAATTGAGCCTATATTAACTGTAGAAGAAGCAAGAATGGCCGCTAACCAACAAACGGGTGATAGTTACAAATAGTATATATAAAAAAATAAAATGGGTTTGGTTCCTGTCTTCCCGACCATAAGGTAATTAACCCTTACAATGTAAGGGTTTTTTAATGCAGTAAAATATGCTGACTCCTAAATGACTCCAGGAATGTAATACAATTTTTGAAATAGGTCATTGACATTTTCGGTAACATATGTTACCATGGTTAAAGGAGGAGAAAAAATGGTGCAAATAATAATATAAGACAGGAGGAATTGAATGAACCTAGAGGAAAATAAAAAATTAACCAAAATGAAGAAATTAATTGGTGAAAATAAAAAAAGATTTCAAACTAGAAAAGACTGTGATTATTTATCAGATTTGTTAGAAATTGGGATATCAGAATATGAGGCATGGAACCATATTTTATGGTTAAATCAAAACATGTATTTTTATGATTTTAAACCAGATTATCTTGAAAATAATAAAGCATTAATTTTTAAAAAGATTATTAATGGTGAAATGGCATATATTAAATTAAAGATTGAGAAAACTATTGATGGTGATGAGGAGGTGGTTTGTTTATCTTTTCACGTAGATCGATAAAGGAGGATTATATGAAAGGCGAGATATGTAACTGTTCCGATACTTTTATAAAAAATCATTTACATGAATTTTGTATCAAGGGGAAAAAAATTATTTTTAAAAAGGAAAGAAAATTTTGTAAAAAGTGTGAAAAGTTAGTATATGATGCGGTTTTAGATAATGAAGCATCATTAGAAGCTGTAAGGATATATAATGAAAAATATGGTATTAATAAAGAAGATATAATTAATCTAAGGAATAAATATAATTTATCTCAGGAGATGTTTGCAAAGATAATAGGATGTGCAAAAAAAACATTAATAAGTTATGAGCTAGGGAACTCTATACCTAATGATGTATATCTTGTAACTTTAAAAACTTTATTAGTAAACCCTTCAACTATTTCAACAATGATAGAGGCTAATAAAGAAAGATATAATAAAAAAGAATATGAAAAAATAATGAAAAAAATATTCCCTTTTGCCGGGGCTAATGCTAAACAAATTTTAAATCATTTAGATTCTAGGCCAACAATTTATAACGGTTATACGCAATTATCTTTACAAAAAATTGAAAACTTACTTTTATATCTAGCAAAAAAAACAATTTTTAAAACAAAAATTTTGAAAGAATTATTTTATATTGATTTTATAAATTATAAGGAAACAGGGGCTTCTATTACAGGGTTAGAATATGCAAAACTTCCTTACGGTCCAGTTCCTGATGATTTTGAAAGTTTATTTAGATATTTTTCGGATCAAAAAATTATTGATTATTCTATTGAAATAGAAGATAATTGTGAATATCATAGAATTAAAGCTTTGAAAGAACCGAATTTATCAATTTTTACAGAATATGAGATAAAAATAATTGATCAAATTAAAAAATTTTTTAAAAATTACACTGTAAAAGAAATCGTAAAATATTCTCATTGTGAAAAAGCTTTTGAAGATACAAAATATAATGAAAATATAAGTTATGAATATTCT
>Ga0265293_10000855_pt1 | contig 70232 bp, 68 predicted proteins | sample Munlanlewell138R_FD_192505 | JGI IMG/M metagenome (GOLD analysis project Ga0265293, IMG submission 192505) | Leachate microbial communities from a municipal landfill in Southern Ontario, Canada - Leachate well 138R | ecosystem: Engineered > Solid waste > Landfill > Unclassified | place: Canada... | reverse complement strand
TGAAGGTGGCCCGCATCGCCGGGCAGTACGCCAAGCCGCGGTCCTCGGACACCGACGCGCTGGGCCTGAAGTCCTATCGCGGCGACATGGTCAACGGGTTCGCCCCGGATGCGGCTGTGCGCGAACACGATCCGTCCCGGCTGGTGCGCGCCTACGCCAACGCCAGCGCGGCGATGAACCTGGTGCGCGCGCTGACCTCCTCGGGGCTGGCGTCGTTGGATCTGGTCCACGACTGGAACCGGGAGTTCGTCCGCACCTCGCCGGCCGGCGCGCGTTACGAGGCGCTGGCCGGGGAGATCGACCGCGGGCTGCGGTTCATGAGCGCCTGCGGTGTCAACGACCGCGCCCTGGACACCGCGGAGATCTACGCCTCGCACGAGGCGCTGGTGCTCGACTACGAGCGGGCCATGCTGCGGCTGGCCGACGACGCCGACGAGGGCGCCTCGTTCAAGCTGTTCGACCTGTCCGCGCACTATCTGTGGATCGGCGAGCGCACCCGCCAGCTCGACGGGGCGCACATCGCGTTCGCCGAGGTGATCGCCAACCCGATCGGCGTCAAGATCGGCCCGACGACCACCCCGGAGTTGGCCGTCGAATACGTCGAGCGACTGGATCCGCACAACGTGCCGGGCCGGCTGACGCTGGTGAGCCGGATGGGCAACGGCAAGGTCCGCGACGCGCTCCCGCCGATCATCGAGAAGGTGCAGGCCTCCGGTCACCAGGTGATCTGGCAGTGCGACCCGATGCACGGCAACACCCACGAATCGTCCACCGGCTACAAGACCCGCCATTTCGACCGCATCGTCGACGAGGTGCAGGGCTTCTTCGAGGTGCACCGCGCGCTCGGCACCCACCCGGGTGGCATCCACGTCGAGATCACCGGTGAGAACGTCACCGAGTGTCTCGGTGGGGCACAGGATATTTCGGACACCGACCTGGCCGGCCGCTACGAGACGGCCTGCGATCCGCGGCTCAACACCCAGCAGAGCCTCGAGTTGGCGTTCCTGGTGGCGGAGATGCTGCGCGACTGACCGGTCCTACGGTCCCAGCAGCGCGGTGAGGTTGCTGCCCAGCGACCACGCGGCCGCGGCCACCGATCCGGTGAGGACCAGCACGATGGCCAGCCAGATGACGCCTGCGCGCCGCGACCGCTGCCGGGCCCAGGCGAACTCGTGCAGGTCGATGCCGGCGAACTGACCGACCGGCGGCAGTTCACCCTCGGTGCCGGGGGCGTCCGCCCAGTCCTCGTCCGCCCAGTCCTCGGGTCCGCGGGTCATCGCCCGGGTCGGGTGGCGCACCGGCAGGATGGGCTCGGCGGCGGTTCGGGGCCGACGCTCGGTGGTGTGTTCGTGCATCCGGCTGTGATGCAGTTCGGCCGAGGCGTGCTGCGCGGAGTTCTGCGGTGCGGGGACCTGGAACGCCGGCAGGTTCAACTCGGCGGCAATGGCGTCCAGGTGCTCGGCCATCGCCGCGGCGTCCGGGTACCGCCCGGCGGCATCGCGCGCGGTCGCGCGCTGCACCAGCTCGTCGAATTGCGGTGGCACCCCGCCGATCTGGGTGCTGGGGGCGGGGACGTCGTTGTCCATCCGCTGATACGCCAGGGCCAGGGCGGTGTCGCCGGTGAACGGCGTTGTCCCGGTGAGCAATTCGTAGGTGAGGACCCCGACCGAATACACGTCGCTGCGTGGGTCGGAGCTGCCGCTGGCCACCTGCTCGGGCGACAGGTATGCGGCGGTGCCCAAAATCACACTCGTGGAGGTGATCCCGGCCTCGGCGACGGCACGCACCAGCCCGAAGTCGACGAGCTTGACCTCGCCGTCGTCGGAGATCAGCACGTTCTCGGGTTTGACGTCGCGGTGCACCAGCCCCGCGCGGTGGGCGACCGCCAGGCCGCCGAGCACGGGCCGCAGCACCGCGGTGACCGCGTGCGGCGGCATCGGCCCGCGTTCGCGCAGCAGCTCGCGCAGCGTGCCGCCGTCGACGAGTTCCATCACCAGGAACGGATGACGGCCGTCGGTGCCCTGGTCGTAGACCGCGACCAGGCCGGGATGCTTGAGCCGGGCCACCGCGCGGGCCTCGAGCTGGAACCGGGTGAGGAACTGCTGGTCACCGGCGTAACGGGCGTCCATCACCTTGCAGGCCACCGGGCGGTCCAGCCGGGTGTCCAGGCCCCGGTAGACCGTCGACATGCCGCCGGTGGCGATCTTGGTCTCCACCAGGTAGCGGCCGTCGAGCAGCTCACCCTCCAGCGGGTCGCTCGGCGCGGTTGGCGTCACCGGGCCATCCTGCCACGCGCGGCGCGCTTAGACTCGAAGCCGTGAGCAGCATTCCGACCGCGGACGACGTCCTCGATCCCACCGAACCGGTCATCGAACTCCAAGAAGTGGCGAAGATGCTGGGCATTCCGCTGACCAAGGTGCAGCAGCACCTGCGTGACGGGCACCTGGTCGCGGTCCGTCGGGACCGTGTCATCGCGGTCCCGCGGATCTTCTTCACCGAGGCCGGCGCCGTCGTGAAGTCGTTGCCCGGGCTGCTGTCGGTGCTGCGCGACGGCGGCTACCGCGACACCGAGATCCTGCGCTGGTTGTTCACCGCCGACCCGACGCTGACGCTGACCTTCGACGGCACCCAGGAGGTGCGCGAGAACGCGCGCCCGGTCGACGCGCTGCACGCCCACCAGGCGCGCGAGGTGATCCGCCGCGCCCAAGCCATGGCCTACTGAGGCCGGCCTACTGAGGCGAGGGCGTACCGACCGCTGCCCGGTCGGTGCGGCGCAGCGAGTACCACGCGCCCACCGCGCACGCCGTGGCCAGCAGCACGTGCAGCCACGAGTACATCCCGTGGGCGCCGTCCGGTTTGAAGATCACCATGATCCAGGTGGAGAACCCGGCGATGGCCGCGATCCAGGCGCGCGACTGGGTCAGCGGCGCCATCACGGCCAGCGGCCAGGTGTAGTACCAGGGCAGCGCGGCGGGCACGAACAACACCACCACGCCCATCGCCCAGGCGGTTCCGGCCAGCGCCTCGCGGTCGGTGCGGCGGAAGCGCCACCACAGCACCGGCAGCGAGATCGCGATGATCAGGATGCCCGCGATCCGGGTGACCTCCAGCACCGCATAGAAATTCACGGTGAAGAACAGGCCGCCGATGGCGTTGCTCAGGTTGGCGATCGCGGTCGGGATGGTCAGCCAGTTGATGATCTTCACCGAGCCGGCCAGCGCGGTCAGCCAGCCCAGGCCGACGCCGGCCAGCCAGGACAGCACGGTGAACACCGCGACGAAGATCGCCACCGATCCCGCCGAGGCAGCCAGGAACGCGACCACCGGATGCCTTGGTGGGCGGTCGGTCTCGTCGGTGGCACCGCGGTTCTGCAGCTGCCGCATCCAGACCCAGACCAGGAACGGCAGCGCCAGTCCGGCCGTGGCCTTCACCGCGACCGCGGCCGCGACCAGGGCGATGCCGACGACCGGATGTCGGTCCAGGGTCAGGGCGATGCCGGCCATCATCAGGCCGACCATCAGCATCTCGTTGTGCACGCCGCCCATCAGGTGGATGATCACCAGCGGGTTGAGCACGCAGATCCACAGCGCGACAGCCGCATTGGCGCTCAGCCGACGGGCGATGCGGATGGTGGCCCAGATCAACAGCACCAGGCCGGGCAGCATGCACAGCCGTAGCACCATGGTGCCCGCGATGACGTGGTCGCCCACCAGCATCGTGACGAACTTGGCGATCAGGATGAACGCGGGCCCGTAGGGTGCGGTCGTCGTCGTCCAGATGGGGCTGACGTCGTCGAGCAGGATGTTGGGGTTCTCGACGGGACCCACCGCGTACGGGTCGAGACCGTCGCGCAGCAGTGCGCCCTGGGCCAGGTAGGAGTAGGTGTCCCGGCTGAACAAGGGGACCGAGGCCAGCAGCGGGGCCAACCAGAAACCGGTGGTGGCGACCATGGTGTAGATCGAGGTGCGCCGCGTGTCGTCGACCACCCGACGGCCCAGCCACAGCCAGGCCACCAGCATCAGCGCGACGCCGCCCCACAGCAGCACCGAGGACACCACCAGCCCGTGGCCGAAGCGCAGCCAGGACAGGCTCAGACCCTCGAGCACCGGGTCGTGCTGCCGGGTGCTGCCGGCGCCCAGACCGCCGGCGCAGATCATCAGCGCGCCCAGGAATCCCAGCAGCGCGGGCCGGGCCTCCTCGGCGGTGCTGAATTCTCGGAGCCGTAGCAGTCCGGTGGTCATCGCCGTCGTTTCACGCCGTCCGATTGGCGGCCAGCCGGGCGAGCTCGGTGAGCCCCACCTTGGCCGCCGGGTTGATCGCGGCGCCGTCGATGGCGGCCAGCGCGGTGTCGGTCAGTTCCTCGATCCGGGACTCGACGGCCGACAGCGCACCGACCGATTCGATGGCCGAACACAATTCGCGCACCCGGTCGTCGCTGAGGTTGGTCCCGATCGACGAGCGCAGCAGTTCGGCGGCCGCCGGATCGGTGGCGTCGGCCCGCTCGATGGCCTCGGCGAGCAGCACGGTCCGCTTGCCGGAGCGCAGGTCGTCACCGGAGGGCTTGCCGGTGACGGCGGGATCGCCGAACACGCCGAGCACGTCGTCGCGCAGCTGGAACGCGATCCCCAGATCGGTGCCGGCGTCGTGGAACACGGTCTGGATGTCGGGGCGGTCGGCGCCGGCGGCCGCGCCGAGCTGCAGCGGGCGGGTCACGGTGTAGCTGGCGGTCTTGTAGGTGTTGACCCGCATCGCCGAGGCGATGGTGTCCGCGCCGCTGGATTCGGCGACGATGTCGAGGTACTGGCCGCCGAGCACCTCGGTGCGGATCTGCGACCACACGTGGCGCACCCGCAGCCGCGCATCGTCGGACAGCGGCGCGGTGGCGACGATGTCGTCGGCCCAGACCAGCGACAGGTCGCCGAGCAGGATCGCCGCGGACAGGCCGAACTGATCGGGCGACCCGGCCCAGCGGTGCTCGCGGTGCTGGGCGGCGAAGTGCATGTGCACGGTGGGCATCCCGCGCCGGGTGGCCGAGGCGTCGATGACGTCGTCGTGGATGAGCGCGCAGCCGTGTAGCAGTTCCAGGGCGCCGAACAGCAACAGCATGTCGGCGCGCAGCGGATCGGTATCCGGCGGGGCGACGGCGCGCCAGCCCCAGTACGCGAAGGCCGGGCGCACCCGCTTGCCGCCGCGCAGCACGAAGTCCTCGAGGGCCGCGATGAACCCGTCGTAGTCCTCGCCGACATAGCCGGCACTGTTGCGGCGTTCACGCAGGTGAACCCGCAGTTCCTCGGTGACGGCGCCGACCAACTCGCGGGCGGACGGTGCCGCGGATTCGACGCTCAGCGCCGGGCCCCTTTCTTCCAGAGCTACCCCGACCGATCACAGTAGAGCGTAGGTCCTCGGAAGGCACGTCGAGAACGGTGCCCCGCCGCAGCTAGTCGTTGTCGGTACCGGTGTCGGGGCCGGCCTCGGCGCCCACCCGCGGGGAGCGGTCCCGCGCCGAGTAGGCCAGCGCGGCGACCGCGCCCGCGGCGATCATGGCCGCGATGCCCAGCACCCAGGCCGCCCCGGTGAACGAGCGGGTGCTCGGATCGGTGTAGCGGGCCTGGGCGTTCATGGTGTTGACGATGCCGGGCTCCAGCTGCCACTCCACCACCTCGGTGGCGATCCGGTCGCCGTTGGTGGAGGTGACCTCGCCGGGGAAGGACACCGTGAGCTCGACCTCGGCCTCGGCGTCCGACAGCGCGGTGAGGTCCACCCGGCCCTCGAGGATGACCAGGTTGCCGGCGCGGCGCAGCGACAGGTCGACGCCGGCGGCGTCGCGGTTCATGTTGGCCAGCTGCGGCAACTCGGCGAAGCTCAGGTTGGAGAACACCGCCTCGGAGCCGACGTAACCGTCGGCCTCGTAGTCGGAGACGGCGACCTTGTGCGCGAACGGCAGGTCGTTGGCCAGCTGCGGGCCCGTGTCGTCGGCGTCGCGGGGGACGGCCGCGGCGATGATCCGGCCGGACACCAGATCGTCGGGGGACACCGTGATCGACGCGCGCACCCGCACGCAGCCGACGGCCATCGGGACCAGGAGCAGCAGCAGGACGGTCAGGGTGACCAGTCGCCGACGGCGCTGACGGCGGTGTTGGAGGGTGACGCGCGACACCGAGCTATCGTGCCAGACTCGTCCGCCGGACACCGGCGAGGCGCGCAACTTCGCCGATCTACAGCGGTAGCGACCGGCCCAGGATGGCGAACGGCCGCGGGTCCCCGGCAAAGTGGTAGCCCCGGATGACGTCGGCGAAGCCGAGGCGCCGGTAGAGCCGCCAGGCCCGGTTGTCCTCGCCGTTGATCTCGGGCGTCGACAGCAGCACGTTGGCCTCGGTGCGGTCGCTGAGTAGCCGCCGGGTCAGCGCCTCGCCCAGGCCCTGCCCCTGGGCGCGGGGGTCGATGTGCAGTTCGGTCAGTTCGAAGTAGTCGTGCATCAGCCGTTCGATGGACTCCAGGGGCATGCCGCTGCGCCGCAGTCCCTGCAGCACCTGCTGTTGCCACCACTGGTCCGGGGCGCCGCAGTAGCCGTAGGCGACGCCGAGCAGGGGAGCCGCGGTCAGGTCGGCCTCGGTGGGGTCGGTCGCCGAGCCTGGCGCCTCGGGGTCCGGGTCGCCGGTCTGCACGGCCGCCACCGCCTTCCAGCCCTGCCTGCGCATGTGCTCGAGCCACATCGATTCCCGCTGGTTCTCGGTGCCACGCGGATAGCGCATCGCATCGACGTAGATGTGCAGGGCCTCGCGGAGGCGCCGCTGCATGTCGTTCGGCGACAGGTCGATGAGATACATGGCCAAGGCCGGCTGTCCTCCTCCGAAGCGGTGGGGATTCGGGGGCGCAACGCGATCAAATCGCGCCGGATGACCCGCTGTTGTCGGTGTGTTGCCATTATGTCGGGGAAGGTGGTGGCCGCGGTGTCGGCGCCCAGGGCCTAGAATCGTCAGGGAACAAGGTGGTCCCCCGCGGATTCACCTCGTATCATCGTTGTTGATGGTCCGCTACCCGGGGGACCGTCGACGACCGATTACCGACCACCATGACCCGCCGCGCCGGCAAGGAGGGACTAATGCCACTCTCCGAGCATGAGCAGCGCATGCTTGATCAGATCGAGAGCGCGCTCTACGCCGAGGACCCGAAGTTTGCGTCCAGCGTGCGTGGCGGCACTCTGCGAGCGCCCTCGGCACGCCGCCGCATCCAGGGCCTCGCGTTGTTCGTGGTGGGCCTGGCCCTCCTGGTGTCCGGCGTCATGATCAAGGCCACCTGGATCGGTGACCTGCCGGCGCTCTCGGTGCTCGGGTTCATCGTGATGTTCGGCGGCGTGGTGTTCGCCGTCTCCGGTCGCCGCGAAGGCGGCGCCGACCTGAAGTCCGTGGACGGCCCAGCGGGCGGTGCCCCGCGGGCCAAGAAGAACCGCGGCACCGGCGGGTCGTTCACCAGCCGGATGGAAGACCGCTTCCGGCGCCGCTTCGACCAGTGATGCCTCGGTAGTTCCGCGAGGCTCCAGGGCCGGCCGCGAGGCCGGCCCTTTTTGCTGCCGGTGGATGGGGCGTGTCGCTACGGTGCGCCACTTGGCCCCACCTGGCCCCCCACATTGCCCCACCGGCCAGCCAATGGCCCCGTTGTGCGCTCTGAACTGCGTATTCGGCTGGTTGTGTGGCATTTGCCAGGCCGAATGGTCCGTGGAAAATTCCGCTTCGTCCTGCGCAAAGGGGACGGTTGTGGGGGAGCGCACCAATTTGATGGTGGTGAATGGCGAAAAGTGGGGGATTGTGGGGTATGGTGGCGGAGTACGGAGCGAGGGGGAATCGGACACGGGAGGTCCGAGGGCTGGAGGTGACGAGTGTTTCTCGGCACCTACACGCCCAAGCTCGACGACAAGGGGCGGCTCACGCTGCCCGCCAAGTTTCGCGATGCACTGGCAGGAGGGTTGATGGTCACCAAAGGCCAAGATCACAGCCTCGCCGTGTACCCGCGGGCCGAGTTCGAGCAACTGGCCCGCCGCGCGGCCAGCGCGTCGCGCAGCAATCCCGAGGCGCGGGCGTTCCTGCGTAACCTGGCCGCCGCCACCGACGAGCAGCATCCCGACGCTCAGGGGCGGATCACCCTGTCGGCCGATCACCGGCGCTACGCGGACCTGTCCAAGGAGTGCGTGGTCATCGGCGCCGTCGATTACCTCGAGATCTGGGATTCCCAGGCCTGGCAGGACTACCAGCAAACCCACGAAGAGAACTTCTCCGCAGCCAGCGATGAAGCCCTCCGCGACATTATTTGACGAGCCTGTACCGGCTGTGGCCCGTGCATCGTGGCCTCTGCCCGAACCGGCCCTGGCGTACTTCCCCAACGCCAGGTCCGTATCGGACAGGGACCTCGATGCAGGGGCGGCGGCCATCGATCTGAGGGGCGGTGTCAACGTGGCCGAGCAGCAAGGCCCCTTCGGTCACGTCCCCGTACTGCTCGACCGCTGCGTGGAACTGCTCGCCCCGGCGCTGACCCACACCGCCGCAGACGGCACCGGCGCGCTGGTGATCGACGCGACCCTGGGCGCCGGCGGCCATTCCGAACGCCTGCTGACGCAATTCGGCGGCCTGCGGGTGATCGGCCTGGACCGCGACCCGAGCGCGCTGGAGTTGGCGGGCGGACGGTTGGCGGAGTTCGGTGACCGGTTCACCGCGGTGCGCACCCGCTACGACGGCATCGCCGACGCCTTGGAGCAGTGCGGGTATCCCGCAACCGGTTCCGTCGACGGCGTGCTCTTCGACCTCGGGGTCTCCTCGATGCAACTGGACCGCGCCGAGCGCGGTTTCTCCTATTCCGCCGACGCGCCGCTGGACATGCGGATGGATCCGGACCTGCCGTTGACCGCCGCCGACATCCTCAACACCTACGACAAGGCCGCCCTGATGGAGATCCTGCGGGAGTTCGGTGAGGAACGTCACGCCGGTCGGATCGCCACGGCCGTGCTGCGTCGCCGCGCCACCGCACCGTTGCAGACGACCGGAGAACTGGTCGAACTGCTCTACGACGCCATCCCCGCGCCCGCCCGGCGCACCGGCGGGCACCCGGCCAAGCGGACCTTCCAGGCGCTGCGGGTGGCGGTCAACGCCGAGTTGGACTCGCTGCGCGCGGCGCTGCCGGCGGCGCTGGCCGCGGTGCGGGCCGGCGGGCGCGTGGTGGTGATGGCCTATCAGTCGCTCGAGGATCGCATCGTCAAGAACGTCTTCGCGGCGGCCACGGCCAGCCGCACCCCGCCGGGCCTGCCGGTCGAACTTCCCGGCCACGAGCCGGAATTCAACTTCCTGACCCGTGGCGCAGAGCGGGCCGACACCGAGGAGATCGAACGCAACCCGCGCAGCGCCGCGGTCCGCCTGCGGGCCGTGCAGCGTGCGGCGGAAAGGGGCCAGGAATGAAGACCAAGCGCACCACCCCGGCCTCGAAGGCGTCGGCCAAGACCCGCAAGCCCGCGCGGCGCCCCCAGAAGGGAGCCGACCCCCGGGAGTTGCGGCGCGCCGAGAGTCAGCGGCGACGGGAGCAGCGCCGGCCCGCCGACCCGCAGGCCCGGTCGGCGCGGACCCGGGACCGCGACCCGCGCGGGTTGCGGCACGGTCCGGCGACGCCGCCGTCGCGGCGGCCGGTGCGGCCCAAGAACACCAACCAGGCCAAGGCCCGGGCGAAGGCGCGCAAGGCCAAGGCGCCCAAGGTCGTCCGGGTACCGCTGCGCGAACGCATCCTGACCCGGATCGCCTCGATCGACCTGAACCCGCGGACCCTGGCCGCCCGCGTCCCGTTCGTGGTGCTGGTCATCGGCGCCCTCGGCATGGGACTGGGGGTCACGCTGTGGCTGTCCACCGACGCCGCCGAGCGCTCCTACGAGCTGGGCACCGCCCGCAAGGCCAATCAGGTTCTGCTGCAACAGAAGGAGGCGCTCGAGCGCGATGTGCTCGAGGCGCAGGCCGCGCCCGCGCTGGCCGAGGCCGCGCGCAACCTGGGGATGATCCCGTCGCGCAACACCGCGCACCTGGTGCAGGACCCGGCCGGCAACTGGGTCGTCGTCGGCGAACCCAAGCCGGCCGAGGGCGTACCGCCACCGCCGTTGAACACCCCGCTGCCCGACCCGACCCCGGCGCGCGCTCCCGAGACCCCCCGGACCGTCGAGCAGCCCGTGCGGGTGCCGGCCGCCCCGGCCCCGCCGGAGGCGCCCGCGGTACCGCTGGCCGGTGATCCTGCGGTCCCGCTGGCCGGCGACCCCGCGGCCGTGCCCGCGCCCGGTGCCAATCCGGAAGTCCCGGTGCGTAATCCGGAGCCGGTGCTCCCGCAGGAGCACGCACCCGCCGTGGCGGCGCCCGGTCCGGCCGTGCCCGGCCAGCCCACGCTGCCCGGCCCGACGCTGGGACCGGAACCCGGACCGGTCGAGGCGCCCGCGGTCGCGCTGCCCGAACAGGTTCCGGCGGCATGAGCCGCGGTCCAGCGCCCAAGCCGGCCGGCGGCCAGGAGCGCTCCGCGCGGGCGCGTCGCACCCGCCCGGCGACCGAAACCGACTCCGGCACCTCCTCGTTCGTCTTCCGCCAGCGCGTCGGCACCGCGGCGATCGCCCTCGTGCTGATCGTTGCGGCCGCGCAGCTGTTCAGCCTGCAGGTGCCCCGCGCGGCCGGCCTGCGGGCCCAGGCCGCCGGCCAGCTGAAGGTCACCGACGTGCAGCCGGCCATGCGCGGGGCCATCGTCGACCGCAACTTCGACAAGCTGGCCTTCACCATCGAGGCGCGCGCGCTGACCTTCCAACCGGTCAAGATCCGCGAACAGCTCGCCGAGGCCCGGGAGAAGTCCTCGGAGGCACCCGATCCCGACGAGCGCCTACGCGACATCGCGCGGGAGGTGGCCGCCCGGCTGGACAACCGCCCCGACGCCGCGACCGTGCTCAAGAAGCTCAAGAGCGACGAGACCTTCGTCTACCTTGCCCGCGCCGTCGACCCGGCCGTCGCCTCCGCGATTTCCGAGGAGTATCCCGAGGTCGGTTCGGAACGCCAGGACCTGCGCCAGTATCCGGGTGGATCGCTGGCGGCCAACATGATCGGCGGCATCGACTGGGACGGCCACGGCCTGCTGGGCCTGGAGGACTCCTTCGACTCGGTGCTGGCCGGCACCGACGGCTCGATCACCTACGACCGCGGTTCCGACGGCGTGGTGATCCCCGGCAGCTACCGCAACATGCACAGCGCCGTGGACGGGTCCACCCTGCAGTTGACCATCGACGACGACATCCAGTTCCACGTCCAGCAGCAGGTCCAGATGGCCAAGGACGCCTCCGGTGCCAACAACGTCTCGGCCGTCGTCCTGGACGCCAAAACCGGTGAGGTGCTGGCGATGTCGAACGACAACACGTTCGACCCGTCGCAGGACATCGGCCGGCAGGGCAACCGCGAGATGGGCAATCCCTCGGTCTCCTCACCGTTCGAGCCCGGCTCGGTCAACAAGATCGTCACCGCCGCCACCGCCATCGAGCACGGGCTGACCAACCCCGACGAGGTGCTGCAGGTGCCCGGGTCGATCAACATGGGCGGGGTCACCGTGGGCGACGCCTGGAAGCACGGCGTGATGCCATACACCACCACCGGGATCTTCGGGAAGTCCTCCAACGTCGGCACTTTGATGCTGGCCCAGCGGATCGGCCAGGAGCGCTACTTCGAGATGCTGCGCAAGTTCGGTCTCGGCCAGCGCACCAACGTCGGGTTGCCCGGCGAGAGCGCCGGCCTGGTCCCGCCGATGGAGCAGTGGTCCGGCAGCACGTTCTCCAACCTGCCCATCGGACAGGGCCTTTCGATGACGCTGCTGCAGATGACCGCCATGTACCAGGCGATCGCCAACGACGGCGTGCGGATCCCGCCGCGGATCATCAAGGCCACCATCGCCGACGACGGCACCCGCACCGAGGAGGAGCGCCCCGAGGGCGTGCGGGTGGTGTCGGCGCAGACCGCCAAGACCGTGCGCGACATGTTCCGCGCCGTCGTGCAACGGGATCCGATGGGCTACCAGCAGGGCACCGCCCCGCAGGCCGCCATCGACGGCTACCAGGTCTCCGGCAAGACCGGCACTGCGCAGAAGATCAACCCGGCGTGCGGCTGCTACTACAGCGACGTCTACTGGATCACCTTCGCCGGGATGATCCCCGTGGACGATCCGCGCTACGTGATCGGCGTGATGATGGACGCCCCGCACCGGGCTTCCGACGGTTCGCCGGGATCCTCGGCCGCGCCGCTGTTCCACAACATCGCGTCCTGGCTGATGCAGCGCCAGAATGTGCCGCTGTCGCCGGATCCGGGGCCCCCGCTGCTGCTGCAGGCGACGTAGTCAACCTGACGTAGCGAACCTTTCGCGAGGCGTACGCGCGGCCCTCGGTAGGGTGTCAGGCTGGTCGGGACAACCTCAGGCGGTGTCGCGCGGGGACGGAGGTGACGGTGGTGACTGACCCGCGTCCCAGCCGTATCGCCGGCATCGCACTGGCCCGGCTGGCGGAGACCGTCGGCGCCCGCATCGTCGGCCCCGCACCGGATCCGGCGGCCGTGACGGTCACCGGGGTTACGCTGCGCGGGCAGGATGCCCGGCCCGGAGACCTGTTCGCCGCGCTACCCGGATCCCGCGCCCACGGGGCCAAGTACGCCGCCGACGCGGTGGCCGCCGGGGCGGTGGCCGTGCTCACCGATCCGGCCGGGCTCGAGGTGCTCGCGCCTGCGCCGCCGGCACCGGTGTTGTTGCACGACGATCCCCGCTCGGTGCTCGGTCCGCTGGCGGCCCGGGTCTACGGCCGGCCGTCGGAGGCGCTGGCTGTCCTCGGCATCACCGGCACCTCCGGCAAGACCACCACGTCGTATCTGGTGGAGGCCGGCCTGCGGGCCGCCGACCGCCGCGCCGGTCTGATCGGCACGGTCGGGGTCCGGATCGACGGCACCGAGGTGCCCAGCGCGCTGACCACACCCGAGGCCCCCGCGGTGCAGGCCCTGCTGGCGCTGATGGTCGAGCGTGGCGTGGACACCGCGGTCATGGAGGTCTCCAGCCACGCCTTGGCGCTGGGCCGCGTCGACGGGGTCGACTACGCCGTCGCCGGGTTCACCAACCTGTCCCGCGACCACCTGGACTTTCACCCGACCATGGCCGACTACTTCGAGGCCAAGGCCCGGCTGTTCGCGCGGGAGTCGGGTCTGCGCGCGCGCCGCGCCGTGGTCTGCGTCGACGACGAGGCCGGCCGCGCGATGGCGGCCCGCGCCGTGGATCCGGTGACCGTCAGCGTGCTCGGCCCGGCCGACTGGTCCGTCGAGGACATCACGGTGCGCGACGACGGCACCCAGGAGTTCACCGCCGTGGACCCCGCCGGGGTGCACCACCGCATCGGCATTCGGCTGCCCGGCCGCTACAACATCGGCAACGCCCTGGTCGCCCTGGCGATGCTCGACGCCGTCGGGGTCGCCCCCGAGCAGGCCGCGCCCGGCCTGATCCGGGCGACCGTGCCCGGGCGGCTCGAACCGATCGAGTGCGGTCAGGACTTCCTGGCGCTGGTGGACTACGCGCACAAGCCGGGCGCGCTGCGCGCGGTCCTGGAGACCCTGCGCGCCGCGCCCGGCACCGGGCGCCTCGCGGTGGTGTTCGGGGCCGGCGGCAACCGGGACGCCGGCAAGCGCGCGCCAATGGGGCAGACGGCCGCCGAACTGGCCGATCTGGTGGTGATCACCGACGACAACCCGCGCGACGAGGAGCCCGCCGCCATCCGGGCGGCCATCGCCGCCGGGGCTGAGTCCTGGCGGCCGGCGTCGGCCGCCCGGACCGCCGAGGTCACCGAGGTGGCCGACCGGCGCGCGGCCATCGACTACGCGGTGCGCTGGGCCCGGCCCGGGGACGTGGTGTTGATCGCGGGCAAGGGGCATGAGAGCGGGCAGACCGCCGGCGGCGTGACGGTGCCGTTCGACGACCGCGAACAGTTGGCCGCCGCGCTGGCGGCCCGACGGGAGCAGCGATGATCGAACTGTCCCTGGCCGAGATCGCCGAGATCGTCGGCGGCGAACTCGCCGACATCAGCGCGGCCGACGCCGCGCGGGTCACCGTCACCGGCACCGTCGAATTCGATTCGCGCGCAGTGCAACCCGGCGCCCTGTTCCTGGCGTTGCCGGGGGCGCGCAGCGACGGCCACGACTTCGCACCCGCCGCGGTGGCCGCCGGGGCGGTCGGGGTGCTGGCCGCGCGCCCGGTCGGGGTGCCCGCCGTCGTCGTCACCCCCGTCGTCGCGCCGACCGGGGCCGGCGATCGGGGCGCCGGCGTGCTGGAACACGATCGCGACGGATCCGGCGCCGCGGTGCTGGCCGCGCTGGCCAGGCTGGCCGCCGAGGTGGCCCGGCGCCTGACCGCGACCGGGTTGACCATCGTCGGGGTCACCGGCTCGTCGGGCAAGACGTCGACCAAGGATCTGCTGGCGGCGGTGCTCACCCCGCTCGGCGAGGTGGTCGCGCCCCCGGGCTCGTTCAACAACGAACTCGGCCATCCCTGGACCGTGCTGCGCGCCACGCCGACCACCGACTATCTGGTTCTGGAGATGTCGGCGCGCCATCCCGGCAACATCGCCGAACTCGCGGCCATCGCGCCGCCGCGGATCGCCGTGGTGCTCAACGTCGGCACGGCACACCTCGGCGAGTTCGGGTCGCGTCAGGCCATCGCCGACACCAAAGCCGAACTGCCGCAGGCCATTCCGGAGACCGGCGTGGTGGTGCTCAACGTCGACGACGCGGCCGTGGCCGCCATGGCCGAGGTCACCGCGGGCCGCGTGGTGCGGGTCAGCCGGTCCTCGCCCGCGCAGGTGTGGGCCGAGGACGTGACGCTGGACGAACTGGCCCGGCCCCGCTTCACGCTGCGTTGGGGCGCCCCCGAGGACGGGCATGCCGTCGAGGTGCGGCTGGCCGTGCACGGCGACCACCAGGTGTCCAACGCGTTGTGCGCGGCCGCGGTGGCGCTCGAATGCGGGGCCGACGGGGCGCAGATCGCCGCGGCGCTGGCCGCCGCGGGCCCGGCCTCGCCGCACCGGATGGCGGTCGCCGACCGCGCCGACGGCGTCACGGTGATCAACGACGCCTACAACGCCAACCCGGACTCGATGCGCGCAGGCCTGCAGGCGCTGGCCTGGATGGCGCGGGCGGGGGCTGGGGCCCAGTCCGGCAAGCGGCGCAGTTTCGCCGTTCTCGGCGAGATGGCCGAACTCGGCGACGACACGATTTCCGAGCACGACCGCATCGGCCGGCTCGCGGTGCGCTTAGATGTCTCTCGACTTGTCGTAGTGGGAACCGGGAGGGCAATGGGCGCCATGCACCAGGGTGCGGTCATGGAGGGTTCGTGGGGGTCCGAGGCGGTGCGCGTCGACGACACCGACGCCGCGCTGGCGTTGCTGCGCGCCGAACTGGCGCCCGGCGACGTCGTGTTGGTCAAGGCGTCGAACTCCGCCGGCCTGGCCAAACTGGCCCAGGATCTGCTCGCGGACGCTGAGGGCCGCGCATGAGGCTCATCCTGATCGCCGTCGGGATCTCGCTGGCGGTCTCGATCCTGCTCACGCCGTGGCTGATCCGGCTGTTCACCAAGCAGGGCTTCGGTCACGAGATCCGCGAGGACGGCCCGCCCAGCCACAAGACCAAGCGCGGCACCCCGTCGATGGGCGGCGTGGCGATCCTGGCCGGTATCTGGGCCGGCTACCTGGGCACCCACCTGATCGGCGTGGCGCTCAACGGCGAGGGGCCCTCGGCCTCGGGTCTGTTGGTGCTGGGCCTGGCCACCGCGCTGGGACTGGTCGGCTTCCTCGACGACCTGATCAAGATCCGGCGCTCGCGCAACCTGGGCCTGAACAAGACCACCAAGACCATCGGCCAGGTCACCGCGGCCGTGTTGTTCGGCGTGCTGGTGCTGCAGTTCCGCAACGCCGACGGCCTGACCCCGGCCAGCACCCAGCTGTCCTATGTCCGCGAGATCGCCACGGTGGCGCTGCCGACGCTGGTGTTCGTGCTGTTCGTCGTGCTGGTCGTGTCGGCCTGGTCGAACGCGGTGAACTTCACCGACGGCCTCGACGGCCTGGCCGCCGGCAGCATGGGCATGGTCAGCGCGGCCTATGTGCTGATCACCTTCTGGCAGTACCGCAACGCGTGCGCCACCGCGCCCGGGCTGGGCTGCTACAACGTGCGCGACCCGCTGGACCTGGCGATCATCGCGGCCGCCACGGCCGGGGCGTGCATCGGCTTCCTGTGGTGGAACGCCGCGCCGGCCAAGATCTTCATGGGCGACACCGGTTCGCTGGCGCTCGGCGGCATCATCGCCGGCCTGTCGGTGACCAGCCACACCGAGGTGCTGGCCGTGGTGCTCGGCGCGCTGTTCGTCGCCGAGATCGTCTCGGTGGTGGTGCAGATCCTGGCGTTCCGCACCACCGGCCGCCGGGTGTTCCGGATGGCGCCGTTCCATCACCACTTCGAACTCGTCGGCTGGGCCGAGACCACGGTGATCATCCGATTCTGGTTGTTGACCGCCATCGCCTGCGGTCTGGGCGTGGCGCTGTTCTACGGCGAGTGGCTGACCGCGATCGGGGCCTGACGTGCGCGGCCCGCTGACTTCCGGCGCGCGGGTGCTGGTGGTCGGCGCCGGTGTCACGGGCCGGGCGGTGCTGGCCGCGCTGGGCCCGTTGGACGTGCGCGCCGAACTCACCGACGACAACCCGGCGGCGCTGCAGCCGTACGCGGCCGACGGCGTCGCGGTGCTCGACGCCGGGACCGCGGCGCGGCGCATCGCCGACTACGCGCTGGTGGTGATCAGCCCCGGGCTGCCGCCCACTGCGCCGATCCCGGTGGCCGCCGCGGCCGCGGCGGTTCCGGTGTGGGGCGATGTCGAGTTGGCCTGGCGGCTCGATCAGGCCGGACATTACGGTCCGCCCCGGCGCTGGCTGGTGGTCACCGGCACCAACGGCAAGACCACCACCACCTCGATGCTGCAGGCGATGCTGACCGCCGGGGGACAGGACAGCCTGCTGTGCGGCAACATCGGCGACCCGGTGCTCAACGTGCTCACCCGGCCGTCGCGGCTGCTGGCCGTCGAGCTGTCGAGCTTCCAGCTGTTCTGGTCGGAGTCGCTGCGGCCGGCCGCGGGTGCGGTGCTCAACATCGCCGAGGATCACCTGGACTGGCACGGCTCGCCCGAGCACTACGCGGCCGCCAAGGCCAAGGCGCTGACCGGTGAGGTTGCCGTGGCCGGCCTCGACGACGCGTGGGCGGCCGGCCTGCTCGACGAGGCGCCGGCCCCGGTCCGGGTGGGATTCCGGCTCGGCGCACCGGGACCGGGCGAACTCGGGGTGCTCGACGGGATGCTCGTCGACCGCGCCTTCGGGGCCTTGGGGGCCGAGCCGGTGCCGTTGGCGCCGGTGGACTCGATCCCGGTGGCCGGCCCGGTCGGGGTGCTCGACGCGCTGGCGGCGGCCGCGCTGGCCCGGGCGGTCGGCATCCCGGCGGCGGCGATCGCGGCCGGGCTGGCGTCGTTCCGGGTGGGGCGGCACCGCGCCGAGGTGATCGGCGTGACCGACGGCATCGCCTACGTCGACGATTCCAAGGCCACCAATCCGCACGCCGCCGAGGCCTCGATCCGCGCCTACCCGCGGGTGGTGTGGATCGTCGGTGGTTTGCTCAAAGGCGCCTCGGTCGACGACTTGGTCGCCGCGGTGGCCGATCGGCTGGCCGGCGCGGTGCTGATCGGCCGGGACCGCGGCGCGGTTGCCGAGGCGTTATCACGACACGCACCCGATGTACCCGTCGTTCAGGTTGTGACGGGGGAGGATGTTGGGATGCTTGGGACGAATGAGTCTGTTGTGACTCGTGTGATCAGTGCGCCGGGGGTACTCGGCGAGGCGGTCATGACCGAGGCGGTGGCGGCCGCGCGGTCGCTGGCCCGCCCCGGCGACACGGTGCTGCTGGCCCCCGCGGGGGCGTCGTTCGACCAGTTCAGCGGCTACTCCGAACGCGGAGACCGATTTGCTGCCGCGGTACGCGCGCTGAGCGACGCCGGACACTAGGCCGCAGCGCGATGGCCGCCAATATCGTCACCCGGTGGTGGGACCGGGTGCGCCCGGGGCGCGACGACCCCGCGCCGCCGGCCGCGGCGCCGATCGAGCATCGCGGCAGGTTCGGCGCCTGGCTGAACAAGCCGATGACCTCGTTCCACCTGATCGTGGCGGTCGCCGGGTTGCTGGTCACCCTCGGCCTGATCATGGTGCTGTCGGCCTCCGGCGTGCACTCCTACGACTCCGACGGATCGCCCTGGACGATCTTTGCCAAGCAGGTGCTGTGGACCGTCGTCGGACTGGTTGGTTTCTATATCGCGTTGCGGATGCGGGTATCGCTGATTCAGCGCTTGGCGTTGCCCGCCTTCGCGCTGAGCATCGTGTTGCTCGTCTTGGTGTTGGTCCCCGGGATCGGCACGTTGTCCAACGGATCCCGAAGCTGGTTCGTCTTCGCGGGGTTGTCGATGCAGCCCTCCGAGCTGACCAAGATCGCCTTCGCGATCTGGGGTGCGCACCTGCTGGCATCGCGCCGGATGGAACGCGCCTCGTTGAAGGAGATGCTGATCCCGCTGATCCCGGCGGTCTTGATCGCCTTCGCGTTGATCCTGCTCCAGCCCGACCTGGGCCAGACGGTCTCGCTGGGCATCATCCTGCTGGGCCTGCTCTGGTACGCGGGATTGCCGCTGAAGGTATTCGTCACCTCGACGCTGTCGGTGTTGGTCTCCGGCGCCATCCTGGCGGTCTCCGCGGGCTACCGCAGCACCCGCGTGCAGTCCTGGCTGGACCCGTCCGCGGACGCCCAGGGCTCGGGGTATCAGGCCCGGCAGGCGAAGTTCGCGCTGGCCAACGGCGGGGTGTTCGGCGACGGGCTCGGCCAGGGCACCGCCAAGTACAACTACCTGCCCAACGCCCACAACGACTTCATCTTCGCGATCGTCGGCGAGGAACTCGGCTTCGTCGGTGCGCTCGGCCTGCTGGGCCTGTTCGCGCTGTTCGCCTACACCGGCATGCGGATCGCGCGGCGCTCCGCGGACCCGTTCCTGCGGCTGCTGACGGCCACCACCACCATGTGGATCCTCGGTCAGGTCTTCATCAACGTCGGCTACGTCGTCGGGTTGTTGCCGGTCACCGGGCTGCAGCTGCCGCTGATCTCGGCGGGCGGGACGTCCACTGCGACAACCCTGTTCATCGTCGGGGTGATGGCCAATGCGGCCCGGCACGAGCCGGACGCGGTCGCCGCGCTGCGCGCGGGCCGCGACGACCGGATGAACCGGATCCTGCGGCTGCCACTGCCCGAGCCGTATGTGCCCAGCCGCGTCGAGGCGCTGCGCGACCGGTTGCGCACCCAGCCCAGGGCTGCGACCAAGCAATCGGCCAAGCGGTCGGCCAAACGACCGGTCAAGCCCAAGAAGAAGGCACCCGCTCCCGGTGATCGCGGCGCCCGCCGCGCGGTGCATCATGGAGACGGTCAACGCCGCGCGAGGTCCACCCCGCGGGCGCAAAGGCAATCGGCTGCTGCGAGCGCGGGTACCCCGCGGCCGCGCAGGGCCAGAACAGTGGAAGGTCAGCGTTACGGGTGAGTGAGTCGGTCCCGGTGTCTGCCGGTGGGCAGGGGCGCATCTCGGTGGTCCTGGCCGGGGGCGGGACGGCCGGACACGTCGAACCCGCGATGGCGGTCGCCGATGCGCTCCGCGCCTTGGCCGCCGACGTGCGGATCACCGCGCTGGGCACCGCCCGCGGGCTGGAGACCAGGCTGGTGCCCGACCGCGGCTACGACCTGGAACTGATCACGCCGGTGCCGCTGCCGCGCAAGCCCAACGCCGACCTGATGCGGCTGCCGCTGCGGGTTCGACGGGCGGTGCGCGAGACCCGCGCGGTCCTCGACGCGGTGCACGCCGACGTGATCGTCGGCTTCGGCGGCTACGTCGCGCTGCCGGCCTACCTGGCCGCGCGCCGCGGCGTGACGCGCCGGTCGGTGCCGGTGGTGATCCACGAGGCCAACGCCAGCGCCGGCATCGCCAACAAGGTGGGGGCGCGCAGCGCGGCGCGGGTGCTGGCCGCCGTCGACGGGTCCGGCCTCGCCGCCGCCGAGGTGGTCGGCATGCCGGTCCGCTCGACCATCACCGGCCTGGACCGCGCGGCGCTGCGCGCGCAGGCTCGGGCCCACTTCGGCTTCGCCGAGGACGCGCGGGTGCTGCTGGTGTTCGGCGGCTCCCAGGGGGCGGCCTCGATAAACCGGGCGGTCTCGGCGGCCGCGGAGACGTTGGCCGCCAACGGGATTGCCGTGCTGCACGCACACGGGCCGAAGAACGTCCTGGAGTTACGCACCCCGGATCCGGGCGACCCGCCGTACGTCGCGGTGCCCTACCTGGACCGGATGGACCTGGCCTACGCCGCGGCGGACCTGGCCATCTGCCGCTCCGGCGCGATGACGGTCGCCGAGGTCTCCGCCGTCGGGTTGCCCGCGGTGTACGTGCCGTTGCCGATCGGCAACGGCGAGCAGCGACTCAACGCGCTGCCGGTGGTCGACGCCGGGGGCGGCCTGCTGGTCGCCGACGCCGACCTGACCCCGGCCTATATCGGCGAGACGGTCGTCGGCCTGCTGACCGATGCGTCGCGGCTGGCGCAGATGACGACGTCCGCGGCCGCCGTGGGGCACCGCGACGCCGCCGCGCGGGTGGCCGCCGTCGCGCTCGAGGTCGCCCGGGGATCGCGGCCATGAGCGCGCCGCTGCCCGAGGAACTGCGCCGGGTCCACATGGTGGGCATCGGCGGGGCCGGGATGTCCGGCATCGCGCGCATCCTGCTGGACCGCGGGGCGCTGGTGTCCGGTTCGGACGCCAAGGAATCCCGGGGTGTGGTCGCGCTGCGGGCCCGCGGCGCGCTGATCAACTTCGGTCACGACGCGGCCGCCCTCGACCTGCTGCCCGGCGGACCGACCGCGGTCATCTCCACCCACGCCGCGATACCGAAGACCAACCCGGAACTCGTCGAGGCGCGCCGCCGCGCCATCCCGGTCATCATGCGCCCGACCGTGCTGGCCCGGTTGATGGAGGGGCACACCACCCTGATGGTCACCGGCACGCACGGCAAGACCACCACCACCTCGATGCTCATCGTGGCTCTGCAGCACGCCGGGCTGGACCCGTCGTTCGCCGTGGGCGGCGACCTCGGTGAGGCCGGCACCAACGCGCATCACGGCAGCGGACAGATTTTCGTCGCCGAGGCCGACGAGAGCGACGGTTCGCTGCTCGAGTACACCCCGAATGTCGCGGTGGTCACCAACATCGAGGCCGACCACCTGGATTTCTTCGGCAGCCCCGAGGCCTACACCGAGGTGTTCGACAAGTTCGTCGACCGGTTGGCGCCCGGCGGCGCGCTGGTGGTCTGCGTCGACGATCCCGGGGCCGCGGCGCTGGCCGACCGCGCGGCCGCCGCGGGGGTGCGGGTGCTGGCCTACGGCGCGCCCGGTGAGCGGCCGCTGGCCGGGGCGCTGCTGTCCTGGCAGCAGCAGGGGACCGGCGCGGTCGCCGAGATCCAGCTGGCCGGCGAGCCGCATCCGCGGGCCCTGCGGCTGTCGGTGCCCGGCCGGCACATGGCGCTCAACGCGCTGGCCGCGCTGCTGGCCGCGATCGAGGGCGGGGCGCCGACCGAGCTGGTGCTCGACGGCCTGGCCGGGTTCGAGGGCGTGCGGCGCCGGTTCGAGCTGGTCGGGGTGGCCAACGGGATTCGGGTGTTCGACGACTACGCCCATCACCCCACCGAGGTCCGCGCGGTGCTCACCGCGCTGCAGACCGTCACCGAACAGAGCGGCGGCGGCCGCGCGCTGGTGGTTTTCCAGCCCCATTTGTATTCGCGCACAAAGGCTTTCGCGGCCGAGTTCGCCGACGCGCTCAGCTGCGCCGATCGGGTGTTCGTGCTCGACGTCTACGCCGCGCGCGAGCAGCCGATCGTCGGGATCAGCGGTGCGACCATCGCCGAGCGGGTGCAGGTGCCGGTGCGCTACCTGCCCGACTTCTCGGCGGTGGCCCAGACGGTGGCCGAGGTGGCCCGCCCCGGTGACGTCATCGTCACGATGGGCGCCGGCGATGTCACCATGCTGGGGCCGGAGATCCTGATCCAGCTGCAGGTGCAGGCCAACCGCGCCGCGCCCGGAGGACCCGGAGCGTCCTGGTGAGCGAGCCCGAGGCGCCGCAGGGGGAGGTGGCGCCGGGGGAGATCCCCGAGGAGGTCCCGCAGGGGGTCCCCGACGATCAGGCCGCCCCGGCCGAGGACGCGGCGACCGAGTCTGCGGACACCGAGTCTGCCGACACCGAGTCCTCCGAGACCGACTTCGAGGGTCCGCGCCGGCGCGCCCGCCGGGAGCGCGAGCAGCGCCGGGCGGCCCAACAGCGCGCGCGGGCCATCGAGGAGGCCCGGCGCGAGGCCAAGCGCCGCGCCAGCGGACTCGTCCCGCCGGCCGCCCCGACCGGCCGCGGCAAGGTCCGCGGCCTGCGCGCGGTGCTGCTGACGGTGCTGCTGATCATCCTCGGCGTCGGGGTGGGCTCGATCCTGTACTTCACGCCGGTGATGTCGGTGCGCGCGGTGGCCGTGGTCGGCACCGCCGAGGTGCCCATCGAGGAGGTGACGGCGGTCGCCGCGGTCCCGTTGGGCACCCCGCTGCTGCAGGTCAACACCGGTGAGGTGGCCGACCGGGTGGCCACCATCCGGCGGGTGGCCAGCGCGCGGGTGCAGCGCGAGTACCCCTCGACGCTGCGGATCACCATCGCCGAACGGGTGCCGGTCGCGGTGATGGATTTCCCCGACGGCCCGCACCTGTATGACCGCGACGGCGTCGACTTCGCGACGGCACCGCCGCCGCCGTCGCTGCCGTACCTGGAGGTGGCGAACCCGGGACCGACGGATCCGCCGACCCAGGCGGCGCTGGCGGTGCTGACCTCGCTGCGGCCCGAGGTGGCCGGTCAGGTGGGCCGGGTGGCGGCACCGTCGGTCGCCTCGATCACGCTGATCCTGACCGACGGCAGGGAAGTGGTGTGGGGCACTCATGAGCGCACCGAGGAGAAGGCCGAGAAGCTCGCGGCGTTGCTGACGCAGCCCGGACACACCTACGACGTGTCGAGTCCGGATCTCCCTACCGTCAAGTAGGACGAAAATTGCCGGCCGACACGTCGGCGCGCCTGCCGGGATAGCTGCCGTACCACCCATACCGTCTTGGTTACGCAGAACTACTTGACATAACTCTAAGCCTATGGTTGAGGTTGAGGGTTTGCCGGTCAAGAGGTTCGGCGCCAGATCGGCAAGCAATCGTCCCATGGGAGGAAGACCATGACCCCCCCGCACAACTACCTCGCCGTCATCAAGGTGGTCGGCATCGGCGGCGGCGGCGTCAATGCCGTCAACCGAATGATCGAACAGGGCCTCAAGGGCGTCGAGTTCATCGCCATCAACACCGACGCGCAGGCGTTGTTGATGAGCGACGCCGACGTCAAGCTCGACGTGGGCCGCGATTCCACCCGTGGCCTGGGCGCCGGTGCCGACCCCGAGGTCGGGCGCAAGGCCGCCGAGGACGCCAAGGATGAGATCGAAGAGCTGCTCCGCGGCGCCGACATGGTGTTCGTCACCGCGGGTGAGGGCGGCGGCACCGGCACCGGCGGCGCGCCGGTGGTGGCCACCATCGCCCGCAAGCTCGGCGCGCTGACCGTCGGCGTCGTCACCCGGCCGTTCTCGTTCGAGGGCAAGCGCCGCTCGAATCAGGCCGAACTCGGCATCACCGCGCTGCGGGAGAGCTGCGACACCCTCATCGTGATCCCCAACGACCGGCTGCTGCAGATGGGCGACGCGGCCGTCTCGCTGATGGACGCGTTCCGCAGCGCCGACGAGGTGCTGCTCAACGGCGTGCAGGGCATCACCGACCTGATCACCACACCGGGCCTGATCAACGTCGACTTCGCTGACGTCAAGGGCGTCATGAGCGGGGCCGGCACCGCGTTGATGGGCATCGGGGCCGCGCGCGGGGACGGTCGTGCCCTGAAGGCCGCCGAGATCGCGATCAACTCGCCGCTGCTCGAGGCCTCGATGGAGGGCGCCCAGGGCGTGCTGCTGTCGGTGGCCGGCGGCAGTGACCTGGGTCTGTTCGAGATCAACGAGGCCGCCTCGCTGGTCCAGGACGCCGCCCATCAGGACGCCAACATCATCTTCGGCACCGTCATCGACGACTCGCTGGGCGACGAGGTGCGGGTGACCGTGATCGCGGCGGGCTTCGAGGCCGGTGCGGCCGGTCGGAAACCGGTGGTGAGCCCAGGCGCCGCGCCGGGATCGGGCACCGGCACCGGCACCGGCGCCCAGCCGATCGCCCCCGGCAAGGCCGGCAAGGTGAGCTCGCCGCTGTTCGAGCCGGTGGACGCGGCCAGCGTCCCGCCGCACTCCAACGGCGCCACGGTCCGCGTCGGCGGCGGTGACGGCCCTGACGACGGTGGCATCGCCGACGACGACGTCGACGTGCCGCCCTTCATGCGCCACTGACGGGTGTTTCGCGTACGACGCGTGACGACCACGCGGTCCGGCGGCGTCTCGACCCCGCCGTACGACACGTTCAATCTGGGCGATCACGTCGGTGACGACCCGGCGGCCGTCGCCGCCAATCGCCGCCGGCTGGCCGCCGCCACCGGGTTGGGCGAGGACCGGGTCATCTGGATGCATCAGGTGCACGGCGTCCGGGTGGAGACCGTCGAGGGACCGCGCCCCCGGGTCGAGGACACCGACGCGCTGGTGACCGCGACGCCGCGGCTGGCGCTGGCCGTGGTCACCGCCGACTGCGTCCCGGTGCTGCTCGCCGATGCCCGCGCCGGAGTGGTGGGCGCGGCGCACGCCGGCCGGGTCGGCGCCCAGAATGGCGTCGTGCCGCGCACCGTCGAAGCCATGCTGCGGGCCGGGGCGCAACTGGCCGACATCTCGGTGCTGCTCGGTCCGGCGGTCAGCGGCACCAATTACGAGGTGCCCGCCGCCATGGCCGACGAGGTGGAGGCCGCCCTGCCCGGCAGCCGGACCGTCACCGCCAAGGGCACCCCGGGGCTGGATCTGCGCGCCGGAATCGTCCGTCAGCTCAAGGATTTGGGCGTGGCGGCCATCGACGTCGACCCGCGCTGCACGGTGGCCGACAAGGCGTTGTTCAGCCACCGCCGCGGTGCGCCGACCGGTCGCCTCGCCTCGTTGGTGTGGGTCGAATGACCGAATCGACGGACCGGCGCATTGAGCTGGCAAATTCTTTGACTTTGCTGAAAAGTCGTTTATCAACGGTCGCGGAGAATACCGGCCGCAAAGTCGAAGAAATTGAATTGCTGCCGATCACCAAATTCTTTCCGGCCGCCGATATCAACATTCTCACGGGCCTGGGCTGCCGGTCCTTCGGCGAGGCGCGCGATCAGGAGGCCCGCGCCAAGATCGAGGAGGCGCGCCGCGACCCGGCCTGGCCGGCCGACGTCCGGTGGCACATGGTCGGGCAGATCCAGCGGAACAAGGCGCGCTCGATCGCCACGTGGGCCGCGGTGGTGCATTCCGTCAGCAGCGCCCGGGTGGCCGCCGCGCTGGACCGCGGGGCCACCGACGCGTTGGCGGCCGGCCACCGCGCCGAACCGCTCGGTGTCTACGTCCAGATCAGTCTCGACGGCGACGTCTCGCGCGGCGGGGTGGACGTCAACGCGCCGGCCGAGGTGGACGCGCTGTGCGCGCAGGTCGATGCCGCCGAGGGCCTGAAATTCGTCGGGCTGATGGGCGTGCCGCCGCTGGACTCCGACCCCGACGCGGCCTTCGCGGCCCTGGCCGCCGAGCTTCGTCGAGTTCAGGACGGGTTTGCGCAGCGCCTGGGGCTGTCCGCGGGGATGACCCAGGATCTGGAAATTGCCGTGAAACACGGATCAACTTGCGTGCGTGTCGGTACCGCGCTTATGGGCCCACGACCGCTAACGTCACCGTGAGTAGTCACTCCAGTCACATCTTCATCACAGGCACCAAGACTTTCAGACCATCGAGAGGGTCCACGATGAGCGCACTTCACAAGGTCAAGGCCTACTTCGGGATGGCACCGTTGGAGGACTACGACGACGAGTATTACGACGACGACGACCGCGGCGCCCGCCCCTACCCGCGCCGGGAGCGCTTCGACGACGGCTACGAGCGGGGGCGCTACCCCGAGCGCGAGCATGAGTACGACGACGAGCCCGAGTACGCCGGCGCCTACCGCGGCGGATACGCCGAGGAGCGGTTCCGTCCGCGCGAGTTCGACCGCTCGGCGCCGCCGCCGCGCCTGGGTGCGCTGCGCGGTCCGACCCGCGGCGCGCTGGCCATGGACCCGCGGCGGATGGCGATGCTGTTCGACGAGGGCAGCCCGCTGTCGAAGATCACCACGCTGCGCCCCAAGGACTACAGCGAGGCGCGCACCATCGGCGAGCGCTTCCGCGACGGCACGCCGGTGATCATGGACCTGGTCTCGATGGACAACGCCGACGCCAAGCGGCTGGTCGATTTCGCCGCCGGCCTGGCCTTTGCGCTGCGCGGATCGTTCGACAAGGTGGCCACCAAGGTGTTCCTGCTGTCGCCCGCCGACGTCGAGGTGACCCCCGAGGAGCGTCGCAAGATGGCCGAGGCCGGCTTCTACGCGTAGCGGTTCCACCAGCCGGTAAGCTGACCGAGGCGTCGACCGACCGGTGTCGGCAGCATCCCAACCTCGTCAGTTAGGTCGCTCAAGGTTGAAGATTTTCTTCGAAATCCTGGGTTTCGCGCTGTTCATCTTCTGGCTGCTCCTCATCGCGCGGATCGTCGTCGAGTTCATCCGATCCTTCAGTCGCGACTGGCATCCCAAGGGCCCGACGGTGGTGATCCTGGAGATCATCATGACGCTCACGGACCCGCCGGTGAAGCTGCTGCGTCGGCTGATTCCGCCGCTCAACCTGGGTGCGGTGCGCCTGGACCTGTCGATCATGGTGCTGCTGTTGTTGGCGTTCATCGGCATGCGACTGGCCTTCACCGCGGCGATGTGAGGCGCCGGAGTCGTCGCGCAAAACTCTGCGCGAAGATTGAAATTCGTTCTTAATTATCGGGCTGCTGAGCAACCGACGGTTCTGGTGTGACAGGATGGACGCCAGTTACAGTCTGGGCTACCAACTTGGTAGCTCGTCCTAAACTTGTCAGACCGGTTTGACCGTACAGACTCAAGGGGGCAGAAAATGCCGCTCACACCAGCCGACGTCCACAACGTCGCGTTCAGCAAGCCGCCCATCGGTAAGCGTGGCTACAACGAGGACGAGGTCGACGCTTTCCTCGACCTGGTGGAAAACGAGCTCACCCGCCTCATCGAGGAAAACGCCGATCTGCGCCAGCGCGTCAGCGAACTCGATCAGGAACTCGCCAGCGCCCGCGCCGGTGGCGGCGGTCAGTCCGCCCAGGCCGTGCCGCTGTACACGCCCGAACCCGAGCCCGAACCCGCGCAGCCGGTGTACGAGCCCCCGACCCCGGCGCCGCCGCCCGCTGCGGCGGCCGCGGCTCCCGCCGGCGAAGAGGCACACGTCAAGGCCGCCAAGGTGCTGGCGCTGGCCCAGGACACCGCCGATCGGCTCACCGGCACCGCCAAGGCGGAGTCCGACAAGCTGCTCGCGGACGCCCGCGCGAACGCCGACGCGATGATCAGCGAGGCCAAGCGGACCGCGGAGACCACGGTCGCTGACGCCAAGTCCCGCGCCGACGCCATGCTGTCGGACGCGCAGACCCGGTCGGAGACCCAGCTGCGGCAGGCCCAGGAGAAGGCCGACGCCCTGCAGGCCGACGCCGAGCGCAAGCACTCCGAAATCATGGGCACCATCAACCAGCAGCGCACCGTGCTCGAGGGCCGGTTGGAGCAGCTGCGCACGTTCGAGCGCGAATACCGCACCCGGCTCAAGACCTACCTGGAATCGCAGCTCGAGGAGCTCGGCCAGCGCGGTTCAGCGGCCCCGGTCGACTCGAGCGCCGGCGAGGGCAACTTCAACCAGTTCAACCGCGGCGCCAACTAAACGCCCGGCAGGGAGGACGCGATGCTGATCGTCGCCCTGGTCCTGGCGGTCATCGGGCTCGCAGCCCTGGTGACGGCCGTGGTGACCAGCAATGAAGTGATCGCCTGGGTCTGCATCGCGGCCAGCGTCATCGGGGTCATCCTGCTCATCGTGGACGCGATCCGGGAGAAGCAGCGCGCCGGTGAGCCGACGCCGGAGCCGGCCCCGGCCGACGACGAGGTGGACCCCGACGCCGACAGCGTCGATGCCACCTATCAGACCTTCGACGCCGACTATCCCGAGGAACAACTGCCCGACGAGGTGGCCGAACCCACCGATCCGGCCACCGAGGCGGACAAGCCCAGCACCGGTTAACCCAGCAGGTCGCGCACCTGATCGTCGCTGGTCTGATCGAACCGTTCGTAGGACAACCCCACGGCGAGAAACGGATTCGGCGTGTGCGGGCAGACGAACTCGTCGGCGACGTCCCCGAATTCGGCCGCCGCGCTGTCCGGCGCGGTCGGCACCGCGATGACAATCCGCGCCGCCCCGCGATCCCGGGCGTCCAGCGCCACCGCGCGCATGGTGGCCCCGGTCGCGATGCCGTCGTCGACCAGGATCACCACCCGGCCGCGCATCGGCGCCGGCGGCCGACCACCCCGGTAGGCCGTCTCGCGGCGCAGCAGTTCGCGGCGCTCGGCGGCGACCACGGAATCCAGCGCGTCCTGTGAGATGCCCAGGGAGCGCACCACCGCGTCGTTGAGCACCATCCGGTCCCGGGTGATCGCGCCGAGGGCCAACTCCTCGTGGCCCGGTGCGCCCAGCTTCCGCACCACCGCGACGTCGAGGTCGGCTCCCAGGCCGCGCGCCACCTCGGCGGCCACCGGCACCCCGCCGCGGGCCAGACCCACGACCAGGATCTCGTCGCCCCCGCGGGCGGCGTCGGTGGCGCGTAGCGCCGCCAGCACGGCCTGTCCGGCCTCGCTGCGGTCGCGGTAGCGGGCCGGTTGCCTCGCGGCGGACATGCGGGCTACTCGACGGGGACCAGTTCGGCGCCGCACGTACAGCGGTAGCTGCCACCGGAATCCGCGCAGTTGCACGGGGCTTCGATCCGCACCCGGCAGCCGCAGCCCTCGTGGGCGCAGGTCAGTACGGTGCCCTGTTCGTTGGTCGCCATCGACATCCCCTTCCGTCGCACCGATGCGCGCACGCGCATGTCCTCCGATGGTGCCTCATCCGCCGGGTTGCCAGGACCGCAACGGCCGCAGTAGCTGCACCTTCTTGTTCTGGTGCTCGTTCATCCGGCGCAGGATGTCGTCGAGCGCGGTGACGGCGTCGCGGATGTAGGGCCCCTTGTTCAACATCACGCATTCGGCGCGTTCGCTCATCGCGGCGTCGCTGATCTCGGCGCGGGACGGGTTGCCGGTCTTGGCCAGCTGCTCGAGCACCTGGGTCGCCCAGATGACCGGCAGGTGCGCGGCCTCGCACAGCCACAGGATCTCCTCCTGGACCTCGGCGAGGCGTTCGTAGCCGGATTCCACCGCCAGATCACCGCGCGCGATCATCACCCCCACCTTGGGGCGGCGCATCGCGGCGATCAGCAGCCGCGGCAGATGTTCGAACGCGCTGGGTGTCTCGATCTTGAGCACCAGTCCCATGTCCTGCGCGCCGAGGCGCTCCAGTTCGTCGAGCAGCAGTTCGACATCGCCGGGATCGCGCACGAACGACATCTCGACCAGATCGGCGAACTCCGCCGCGACGGCCAGGTCGACCAGGTCCTGCTGGGTGGGCGCCGACGCCGACAGGGTGGTGTCGGGCAGGTTGATGCCCTTGTCGGCGCGCAACTTCGAGCCCTTGGCCGCGGCGTGGGTGATGCCGATCCGCAGGATCCCGGGCTGTTTCTCGATCACCTTGCCGGCGATCTTGCCGTCGTCGAAGAGCACCCGGTGCCCGATCTCGGCGGCGTCGATCACCTCGGGCAGGGTGCATCCGATCCGCGCAGTGGGCGAGTCCACCGGGGCAGGGGCGCAATCCGCCGTCAGCTCGAGGACGTCGCCGCGGTGCAGCCGCAGCTTCGCCCGCGGCCCCGGTTCCAACGCGCCGGTGCGCACCTTCGGCCCGGCCAGGTCGGCGGCGATGAAGCAGGTGCGGCCGGTCGCGCGGGCGGCCCGGCGCACGTTGGCGGCGATGGCCCGCCAGGTGTTCGGGTCGTCGTGGGCGCAGTTGATGCGCGCGCCGTCCATTCCGGCCTCCAGCAGGCCGGTGACCAGCGCGGAGTCGGTGGCCGCCGCGGTCGGCATGGTCACCATGATCCGGCTCGCCCGGTGCTCCGGGGCCGGGCCCAGCAGCGCGGTCGCGTGTTTGACCAGCAGCGCGGTGCCCTCGTCCAACGGCACTGCGCTGGGCTCCGGCGGGGACCAGCCGTCGTCGCCGACCATCGCGGTCAGCGCGGCCCGCACCGCGCGCAGGGTGGCCTGCACGTGGGGTTCGCTGCGACCCAGCGAGGACAGGCCCAACCGGGCGAGCTGGCCCTGCAGCTCGCGCAGGTCGTGCTGGCGGATCGCCAAGTAGTGCACCATGTTTCGCGCCGAATCCCGGTACTCGGGGGCGGTCTGCGCGATGCCGTCGGCCCAGGCCTGCTCGGCCTCGCCGAGGTGGTCCAGGAGCTCGTCCACGATCCCGCGCAGGGCCAGGAGTTCGGCTTCGCCGGTCATCCCTCGACATTAGCCGGACCCGCGGGACTCGGCTGGCTCACGACGGGGCGGGCAGGGGTGTGAGGCACTGGTGACACCGCGGTCACGCCGGTGCAATGGGTGCGGCATTGCCGCTCGGTACACCTGGGGCACGCGTCACCGAAACCACCCCGGAGGGCCCAGATGTCAGCACTGTCGTTGCGCCGAAACCGCGATATCGAGGACTGGGATGCCGAGGATGTCGAGGCCTGGGAGGCCGGCAACAGAACAATTGCGCGGCGCAACCTGATCTGGTCGATCGTCGCCGAGCACGTCGGCTTCTCCATCTGGTCGATCTGGTCGGTGATGGTGCTGTTCATGCCCGAGGACGTCTACGGCATCGATGCCGCGGGCAAGTTCTACCTGGTGGCCGTGCCAACCCTGGTCGGGGCGTTCATGCGGATCCCGTACACGGTGGCCCCGGCGCGCTACGGCGGGCGCAACTGGACCGTGTTCAGCGCGCTGCTGCTGCTCCTCCCGACCGCGCTGACCTGGTACTTCATCGCCTCGCCCGGCACCAGCTACACGACGTTCCTGGTGGTGGCGGCGTTCGCCGGTCTCGGCGGCGGCAACTTCGCCTCGTCGATGACGAACATCAACGCGTTCTACCCGCAGCGGCTCAAGGGCTGGGCGCTGGGCCTGAACGCCGGCGGCGGCAACATCGGCGTGCCGGTCATCCAGTTGGTGGCGCTGCTGGTGATCGCCACGGTGGGCAACACCCGGCCCGAGATCGTCTGCGCGGCGTATCTGGTCGCCGTCAGCCTGGCGGCCCTGGGGGCCGCGCTGTTCATGGACAACCTGCGCAACCAACGGTCCAACCTCGGCGCCCTGGCGGAAGCGCTGCGGCACAGACACTCCTGGGTCATGAGCTTCCTGTACATCGGCACCTTCGGGTCGTTCATCGGGTTCTCCTTCGCGTTCGGGCAGGTGCTCCAGATCAACTTCCTGGCCGGTGGGGAGACGCCGGCCCAGGCCGCGCTGCACGCCGCCCAGATCGCCTTCCTCGGACCGCTGCTGGGCTCGATCGCCCGGCCCTACGGCGGCAAGCTGGCCGACCGGATCGGCGGCGGGCGAATCACGCTGTACACGTTCGTCGCGATGACCTTCGCCGCGGGCATCCTGGTGGCCACCGGGATGGCCGACGACGCCCGCAGCGGCGCGCCCACGGGCGCCCAGATGGGCGCCTACGTGGCGGGATTCATCCTGCTGTTCGTGCTGTCCGGGATCGGCAACGGCTCGACCTACAAGATGATCCCGTCCATCTTCGAGGCCAAGGCGCAGGGGCGCGACGACCTGGATCGGGCCGGTAAGGCCGCCTGGTCGCGCAGCATGTCCGGCGCGCTGATCGGGTTCGCCGGGGCCGTCGGCGCCCTGGGTGGGGTGTTCATCAACATCGTGCTGCGCGCCTCCTACGTCAGCGACGCCAAGTCGGCCACCAACGCGTTCTGGGTGTTCCTCGGCTTCTACGTGGTGTGCGCCGTCGTCACCTGGTGCGTGTTCCTGCGCCTGCAGGCCCCGCGGGCCCGCCCGGTCGGGGAGCGCGCGCCGGTCCCGGCGGGGCGAGCACCACGATGACCACGACCACGACGACGACGCGGACGGCCTGCTCGTATTGCGGTGTGGGGTGCGGGATCTCGGTCGAGACCCGCCCCGACGCCGACACCGGTCGGCCGGTGATCGCCCGGGTTTCCGGGGATCGGTTGCATCCGGCCAACTTCGGCCGGCTGTGCACCAAGGGAGCCACCCACGCCGAGTTGATGGCCGCTACCGACGGGCGGCTGACCACGGCGTTGCGCCGCCCCGACCGCGCCGCCGAGGCCGTGCCGGTCGACGTCGACGAGGCGCTGGCCGAGGCCGGCGCGCGGTTGCGGGCGATCGTCGACGAACACGGCCCCGACGCGGTCGCGCTGTATGTCTCGGGTCAGATGTCGATGGAGGCCCAGTATCTGGCCACCAAGCTGGCCAAGGGATTCCTGCGGACCGTGCACATCGAGTCCAACTCGCGGCTGTGCATGGCAAGCGCCGGAACCGGTTTCAAGCAGTCGCTGGGCTCCGACGGCCCGCCGGGCTCCTACGCCGACTTCGAGGCGGCCGAATTGTTCCTGGTGATCGGCGCGAACCTGGCCGACTGCCACCCGATCCTGCACCTGCGCATGATGGATCGGGTCCGGGCCGGAGCCCGGCTGATCGTGGTGGACCCGCGGCGCACCGCCACCGCCGAGAACGCCGACCTGTACCTGCCGATCCGGCCCGGCACCGACCTGGCGCTGCTCAACGGGCTGCTGCACCTGCTGGTCGAGGCCGGTGACATCGACCGGGACTTCATCGCCGAACACACCGAGGGCTGGGACGCCATGCCGGCGTTCCTCGCCGACTACCCGCCGGAGCGCGTCGCCGAGATCACCGGACTGGACGTCGCCGACATCCGTGCCGCCGCGGCGATGATCACCGCGGCGGGGGAGTGGATGACGTGCTGGACGATGGGACTGAACCAGAGCACGCACGGGACGTGGAACACCAACGCGATCTGCAACCTGCACCTGGCCACCGGCGCCCTCTGTCGCACCGGATCCGGGCCGATGTCGCTGACCGGGCAGCCCAACGCGATGGGCGGGCGCGAAATGGGTTACATGGGACCGGGTTTGCCGGGCCAGCGCTCAGTGGTGTCCGAGGCCGACCGCGACTTCGTCGAGGCGCAGTGGGAGCTCGACCCGGGCACCATCCGCAGCGACGTCGGACCGGGCACCATCGAGATGTTCCGCCGGCTCGGCACCGGCGAGATCAAGGCCGCGTGGATCATCTGTACCAACCCGGCGGTCACGGTGCCCCGCCGCGACGCGGTGATCGCCGGGTTGCGCGCGGCCGAATTGGTGATCACCCAGGACGCCTATGCCGACACCGCGACCAACCGCTTCGCCGACATCGTGCTGCCGGCGGCGCTGTGGGCCGAATCCGATGCGGTGATGGTCAATTCCGAGCGGAACCTGACGTTGCTGCAGCAGAGTGTCCCGGCCCTCGGCGATGCGCGCCCCGACTGGGAGCTGATCTGCGGGGTGGCCCGCCACCTCGGCTTCGGTGAGCAGTTCGACTACAAGTCCAGCGAGCAGATCTTCGACGAGATCCGCCGATTCCACAATCCCGCAACCGGTTACGATCTGCGCGGGGCCAGCTACGAGCGGCTGCGCGAAACCCCGCTGCAGTGGCCGTGCCCGCCCGAGATCCCGGGGGACGACGACCGCAACCCGATCCGCTACCTCAACGACGGGGTCTCCCAGGAGCTGTTCGTCGACGCCGACGGGCACCGGCCGCGGCTGGCGTTCGCCACCCCCAGCCGCCGCGCGGTGTTCCATCCGCGCCCGCACTTGCCCGCCGCGGAGATGCCCGACGACGACTACCCGCTGGTGCTCAACACCGGTCGCCTGCAACACCAGTGGCACACGATGACCAAGACCGGCAACGTGGCCAAGCTGAACCGGCTCAACTCGTCACCGTTCGTCGAGATCCACCCCGACGACGCCGCGGCGCTGGACATCGTCGACGGTGCCGAGGTGGCGATCCGGTCGCGGCGCGGTACGGCGGTGCTGCCGGCCGTGCTGACCGACCGGGTCCGTCCCGGCAGCGTCTGGGCGCCGTTCCACTGGGACGACGCCGACGGCAGGCGCTTCGCCATCAACACCGTCACCAACGATGCGGTGGACGCCGAATCGCTGCAGCCCGAACTCAAGGTCTGCGCGGTGCGGCTCGAATTGGTCTCCGCGCCCGTCGAAGCGACCCCGGCAGCCGCCCCTGTCGCGGCCGCCCCCGACCCGGGCGGGCCGCTGCTGCTGTGGGCCTCGCAGACCGGCAACGCCGAGGAACTCGCCGGTGCCCTGGGCGGGCGGATCGGCGGGGCGCGGCTGCGGACGCTGGACCAGACCGCGCTGAGCGATCTGACGGCCGCGGGGGAGGTGCTCGTCGTCACCAGCACCTTCGGCGACGGGGGTCCGCCGGACAACGGCGCGGACTTCTGGGCCCGGCTGTCCGCACCGGAGGCGCCGTCGCTGGCCGGGGTGCGCTTCGCGGTGCTCGGCCTCGGCGACCGCGCCTACGCCGACTTCTGCGGCTACGCCAGGGCGCTGGATGCCCGGCTGGCCGAACTGGGCGCCACCCGCCTGCTCGACCGCGCCGACCACGAGGTGCACGAGGAGCAGCCGCTGGGCCGCTGGACCGACAAAGTTGTTGAGCTGCTCGGGGTTTCGCCGGACTCGGCGCCCAGCGCAGCGCCGTCGGGGCCCGCACCCTTCACCCGCACCCGGCCGATCGCCGCCCCGCTGTGCCGCAACCGACTCCTCACCCCGGGCACCGCGGCCAAGGAGGTTCGCCAGTTCGGCTTCGACATCAGCGGCCACGACGTCGAGTACGCCGCGGGGGATTCCCTGGGCGTCTATGTCGCCAACAATGCGGCCGTGGTGGACGAGTGGCTGGCCGCCACCGGACTTTCCGGCGCGGCCACCGTCGTCGTCGACGGCGCCGAAACCGAACTGCGCCAGGCGCTCACGTCGCACTACGACATCGCCAAGGTGACGCCGAACCTGCTGGACTTCCTGGCCGAGCGCACCACCGACCGCGCCCGGGCCAAGCGGTTGCGCCGCCGCGACGCGCTGGAGAAGTGGCTGGTCGACCGCAACGGCCTCGACGTGGTCCGGGATTTCGCCGTCCGCGCCGACCCCGAGGAGTGGCAGGAGGTGCTGGTGCGGCTGACCCCGCGGCAGTACTCGATCTCGTCGAGCCCGCTGGTCAGCCCCCACGAGATCCAACTGACGGTCTCGGTGCTGCGCTACCGCAGCCCCGAAGGGGCCGTGCGCGGCGGTGTGGCCTCGACCCACCTGGCGGACCTGCCCGCGGATACGCCGGTGGAGGTGTTCCTGCAGCGCTCGCCGCACTTCCGGCCCCCGCAACGGTCGGAGACCCCGATGATCATGGTCGGGCCGGGCACCGGCATCGCGCCGTTCCGGGGGTTCCTGCAGGAGCGGCGCGCGCTCGGGCACACCGGCGGCAACTGGCTGTTCTTCGGCGATCAGCACCGCGAGCAGAACTTCTACTACCGCGCCGAACTCGAGGACATGCTCGACGACGGCATCCTGACCCGCCTGGACGTGGCATTCTCGCGGGATCAGGCCAAGCGGGTCTACGTGCAGCATCGGATGCGGGCCGCCGGCGCGCAACTGTGGCGCTGGCTGGCCGACGGCGCGCACTTCTACGTGTGCGGGGATGCCGCCCGGATGGCCCGCGACGTCGACACGGCGCTGACCGACATCATCCGCACCCACGGTCGGATGAGCGAGGAGGCCGCGCGGGACTACAAGCGCGAACTGATCGCGGAGAAGCGCTACCTGCGGGATGTGTACTGACTGGGTGTCCGAGGGGGGACTTGAACCCCCACGCCCGTTAATAGGGCACTAGCACCTCAAGCTAGCGCGTCTGCCATTCCGCCACTCGGACATCACCCACCGGGAAGCGTCCGCGGTGGGCAGCTAAGGCTAACGGATCGGGTCCGGTTGGCCCAAACCCAACCCCCGCATTGCGGCCCGCAACTGGTAGACAGGCACTGTGACCTCACCGCTGCGCTCCGTCGACGAGGTGGTCGACCTCGTCAGCACCCTGATCAGGTTCGACACCTCCAACACCGGGGTGCCGGAGACCACCAAGGGCGAGGCCGAATGCGCCCGGTGGGTGGTCGAGCAGCTCGAGGCCGTCGGATACGAGTGTGAATACCTCGAGTCGGGCGCGCCCGGGCGGGCCAACGTGTTCACCCGGTTGCGCGGCGCCGACCCCGCGCGCGGGGCCCTGCTGCTGCACGGGCACCTCGACGTCGTCCCGGCCGAGGCCGCGGACTGGAGCGTGCACCCGTTCTCCGGGGCCGTCGAGGACGGCTACGTGTGGGGCCGCGGCGCCATCGACATGAAGAACATGGTCGGCATGATGATCGCGGTCGCGCGGCACTTCAAGCGCGCCGGCATCGTGCCGCCGCGCGATCTGGTGTTCGCCTTCGTCGCCGACGAGGAGGCCGGCGGCACCTACGGCTGCAAGTGGCTCGTCGACCACCGTCCCGACCTGTTCGAGGGCATCACCGAGGCCATCGGTGAGGTGGGCGGCTTCTCGCTGACCATCCCGCGCCGCGACGGGGGAGAACGCCGGCTGTACCTGATCGAGACCGCCGAGAAGGGCATGCTGTGGATGCGCCTGACGGCCCGCAACCGCGCCGGGCACGGTTCGATGGTGCACGACGACAACGCGGTCACCGCGGTCGCCGAGGCGGTCGCCAAGCTGGGCCGGCACCAGTTCCCGATCGTCATGCACGAGGCGGTGGCCGAGTTCCTGGCCGCGGTCACCGAGGAGACCGGTTACACCTTCGACCCGGATTCGCCCGATCTGGACGGCACCATCGCCAAGCTCGGTCCCATCTCGCGGATCATCGGGGCCACGCTGCGTGACACCGCGAACCCGACCATGCTCAAGGCCGGCTACAAGGCCAACGTGATCCCGGCGACCGCGGAGGCCGTGCTGGACTGCCGGGTGGTGCCGGGGCGCCAGGCCGCCTTCGAACGCGAGGTCGACGAGATCATCGGCCCCGATGTGCAGCGCGAATGGATCACCGAACTGCCTTCGTACCAAACGACTTTCGACGGCGACCTGGTGGAGGCGATGAACGCCGCGATCCTGGCCACCGATCCCGAGGCCCGCACCGTGCCCTACATGCTCTCCGGGGGCACCGACGCCAAGCACTTCGCCCGGCTGGGGATCCGCTGCTTTGGCTTCGTACCGCTGCAGTTGCCGCCTGAACTGGACTTCTCCGCGCTGTTCCACGGGGTCGACGAGCGGGTCCCCGTCGACGCGCTGATCTTCGGCACCGAGGTGCTCGAACACTTCCTGAAGAACTGCTAGACCCGACACAACCCAACAGAAAGGCAACCATGGCGTTCCCGTACAACCCCTACGATCACCTGCCGAAACTGCCCGGCTTCACCCTCACCTCGACCTCGGTGAAAGACGGCGGCCCGCTGGACAACGCTCAGGTCAGCGGCCTGATGGGGGCCGGCGGCGAGGACGTCTCCCCGCAGCTGAGCTGGTCGGGCTTCCCGGAGGAGACCCGCAGCTTCGCCGTGACGGTCTACGACCCGGACGCGCCGACGGCCTCGGGCTTCTGGCACTGGGCGGTGGCCAACCTGCCCGGTACGGTCACCGAGCTGCCCGCCGGCATCGGCGACGGCAGCGAATTGCCCGGCAGCGCAATCACCTTGGCCAACGATGCCGGCATGCGCCGCTACGTCGGCGCGGCCCCGCCGGCCGGTCACGGCGTGCACCGCTACTTCATCGCCGTGCACGCGCTGCAGGTCGAGAAGCTCGAGATCGACGAGAGCGCCTCGCCGGCCTACCTGGGCTTCAACCTGTTCATGAACGCCATCGCCCGCGCGGTCATCCACGGCACCTACGAACAGAAGTAGCTGACGCACCGGAAGCGGTGGGTTACGGCGCGGCCGAGCCCACCGCTTCGCTCAGCGAGGCGAACCCGCCGGCGCGCAGCCGCTGGGCCAGCCCGTCGTGAATGTTCTTGGCCCACATGCCGCCGCCGTAGACGAATCCCGTGTAGCCCTGCAGCAGCGCGGCCCCGGCGGTGATCCGCTCCCAGGCGTCGTCGGCGGTCTCGATGCCCCCGACGCTGATCAGCACCAGCTCCGAGCCGGCCCGCGCGTGCAGCCGGTGCAACACCTCGAGGGCCCGGCGCGCCACGGGCGGCCCGGAGACCCCGCCGGCGCCCAGCGCGTCGACCCCGGGCGTCCGCAGTCCCTCGCGGGACACCGTGGTGTTGGTGGCGACGATGCCGGCCAGGCCCAATTCCATTGCAAGATCGGCGATCTCGTCGATATCGGAATCTGAGAGGTCCGGCGCGATCTTCACCAGCACCGGGGTGGCGGTCTCCTCGAGCACCGCCTGCAGGATGGGCCGCAGCGTCTGCACCGCCTGCAGGTCCCGCAGGCCAGGGGTGTTGGGGGAGCTGACGTTGACCACCAGGTAGCTCGCCAGCGAGCCGAGCAGGCGCGCGCTGGCGCGGTAGTCGTCGACGGCGTGCTCGGGCGGGGTCGCCTTGGTCTTGCCGATGTTGACCCCGATCGGCACGTCGGGGCGATGGCGGGCCAGCTGCAGCGCCAACGCGCCCGCACCGTGGTTGTTGAAGCCCATCCGGTTGAGCAGGCCGCGGTCCTCGGGCAGCCGGAACAGCCGGGGCTGCGGGTTGCCGGGCTGGGCCTGCGCGGTGACGGTGCCCACCTCGGCGTAGCCGAACCCGAGGGCGCCCCAGGTGTGCAGGCCCGCGCCGTTCTTGTCGAACCCGGCGGCCAGCCCCAGCGGGCCCGGGAAACGCACGCCGAACACGGTGCTGGCCAGGATTGGGTCGTGCGGGGCCAGCAGGGCGTGCAGGCGGCGCCGGGGTGGGCCCCACGCGGTCGCCGAGCGCAGCGCGCCGAACACCACCGTGTGGATCCGTTCGGCGGGCACCGCGAACAGCCCGCGGCGCAACGTCTGGTACATCTACAGCCCCGGGATCGGTTCGGCGTGCGGATTCTGCACGCGGGTCTTTTTGCGCCGCAACAACACCCGGCGTGACCCGTCGGTGTACAGCCGGACCTTGCTCAGCTCCCAGCCGCGGTACTCGGCCTCGATGGACAGCCGGGTGGAGGCGGTCAGGCGGGTCACGTCCGGCGGCAGCCGCAGCGGGATCCACTCGTACTCGTCGGACAGGTCGTGGTCCCAGCCCCTCGGCAGTCGCGCGCGCGCCGCCCGATTCGTCACGGCGAGCCCGTCGCGTCGCGGATCACCTGGACCCCCGCGCCCGATCCCGACACCACGTACAAGGTGTCGGTGGCGTCGTCGAAGGCCAGGCTGTTCGGTTGCTGCACGGTGGGATAACGCACCTTTTCCACGGGGATTCCAGTGGACAGATCGTAACCAACCACGGTGTTGGCCGCCGTCTGCGACACCCACGCCAGTTCGCTCGAGCCGGCCAGGCCGTAGGGCGCCGAGGCCACCGGGTAGCGCTGCCGCAGGATCAGCGGGTTGGCGGAGAACACCAGCAGCGCCCCGCCGCGGGTGTCGGCCACCAGGATCCGGCCCGCCGGGTCGGCGACCATGGTGGTCGCGCCCTCGCCGGCGCGCAGCGCCTGGGCCACCTCGGCGTTGGCGTCGAGCGCGGTCACCGAGGTCTGGCCGCGGTCCAGCACCATCGCGGTATCACCTTCGGTGACAATCGAATCCACCCGCGCGAAGATCTTGCGGTAGTCGCCGACGTCGGCCTCCGGGCCGTCGGTGGCCGCCAGGATGACCACCGCGCCGTCGGCGCTGCCGAGCACCATGCGGCCGTCGGCGCGCCGGTCCAGCGCGGTGAAGACGGTGTCGGCGTGCTCGCGGACCGCGACGCGGCGGACCGCGCCGTCGGGCGCGGTGGGGTCGACGACGAAGTAGCCGCCGCGGGTCGACAGGTAGAGCCGGTCCTCGTCGCGGGCCAGCGCGGTGGCCCGCCCGGGCAGCTCGATCACCCGTCCGGGACCGGCCGCGGTGTCGAACACCGTCAGCGTGGCCGGCGCCGAGGCGTCGGCGCCGGGGCTGAGCACCACCAGGGCGTCCGCGCCCGGATCGAACACGGCGGCCTGCGCGGGCGCGTCCAGCGGCCGCACGGTGCCCGCGGGCGCGTGCGCGGGCGCCGGCGCACGCGCGGGGGAGGCCGGGGGAATGGTCGCCGGGGCCAGCTCGACCGGCGCCGAGGAGCACGCCACGCCGCCCAGCAGGGCCAGCGCGGCGAGGACGGCGGCGGCCGACACGGGGAACCTTCGTTGCTGTAGCACTGCCGAAAGACTCTATCCGGCACCACCAACCGCCCCGGTCGACCCCGGCGGTATGGTCGGGCCCATGTCCCAGGGCGCAGACACCGGACTGGGCGACGAGTTCGCCGTGGAAGATCTCACGACCGGGCCCCACGCCAGCGGTTTCGGCTCCGTGGGCGACGGCCGGACGTTCGCCTTCCTCGTGCACGACCATCAGGACCTGCGGGTCGAGATCTACCGGCCGCGGCTGGCCGGCCCGGTGCCGCAGCGCGAGGACGTGGTGGCCTCGACCACTCGCAGCTGCAAGGGCGTCGACCTGGCCGACGAGCGCAGCCTGATCGCCGCGGTGCGCGACGCGGTCACCGAGGCGGCCGCCCGCCCGGCACGCTGAGCCGTCCCGGCGGCCCACGGTACGGTCGTCGGCGTGGAAGTGGCGGCGATGTCCTGGCTGCAGGTCGTGGTGTTGTCGATCGTGCAGGGGCTCACCGAATTCCTGCCGGTCTCCTCCTCCGGGCATCTGGCGATCACCTCGCGGCTGTTCTTCTCCGACGACGCCGGTGCCTCGTTCACCGCGGTCTCGCAGCTGGGCACCGAGGCCGCCGTGCTGCTGTACTTCGCCAAGGACATCGTCCGGATCGTGCGGGCGTGGTTCGCGGGCCTGTTCGACGCCACCCGCCGCGACAACGTCGACTACCGGATGGGCTGGTTCGTCATCATCGGCACCATCCCGATCTGCGTGCTGGGCCTGCTGTTCAAGGACGTGATCCGCGGCGGCGCGCGCAACCTGTGGCTGGTGGCCTCGGCGCTGATCGTGTTCTCGGTGGTCATCGCGCTCGCCGAGTACGTCGGCCGGCAGACCCGCCATGCCGAGCAGCTGACCTGGCGCGACGCGGTCATCGTCGGGTTTGCCCAGTGCCTGGCGCTGGTGCCGGGGGTGTCGCGCTCGGGGGCGACCATCAGCGCCGGGCTGTTCCTGGGAGTGGACCGCGAGTTGGCCGCCCGGTTCGGCTTCCTGCTGGCCATCCCCGCGGTGTTCGCCTCCGGGTTGTTCTCGCTGCCGGACGCGTTCGCCCCGGTCAGCGAGGGAATGAGCGCGACGGGCCCGCAGTTGTTGGTGGCGGTGCTGATCGCGTTCGTGGTGGGCTTCGTCGCGGTCGCCTGGTTGCTGCGGTTCCTGACCCGGCACAGCATGTACTGGTTCGTCGGCTACCGCGTGGCCCTCGGCGTGCTGGTACTGATCCTTCTCGGAACTGGAGTGATGAGCGCGACATGACAGTGATCTTGCTGCGGCACGGCCGCTCCACCTCGAACACCGCGCACACCCTGGCGGGCCGCAGCGCCGGCGTCGATCTCGACGACAAGGGCCGCCAGCAGGCCGACGCGCTGGTCGAGCGGCTGGCGACCCTGCCCATCAAGGCGCTGGTGCGGTCCCCGCTGCTGCGTTGCGAGCGCACGCTGGAACCGCTGGCGGCGGCGCTGTCGCTGGCGCCGACGGTCGAGGAGCGGATCAGCGAGGTCGACTACGGCGCGTGGACCGGCCGCCCCATCGGCGAACTGGTCAAGGAGCCGCTGTGGTCGGTGGTGCAGCAGCAGCCCAGCGCCGCGATCTTCCCCGACGGTGAGGGGCTGGCCGCGGTGCAGTCCCGGGCGGTCGCCGCGGTCCGCGAACACGACCGTCGGCTGGCCGAGACGCACGGCGGCGACGCGCTGTGGGTGGCCTGCACCCACGGCGATGTCATCAAGGCCGTCATCGCCGACGCGCTCGGCCTGCACCTGGACGGCTTCCAGCGCATCACCGCCGACCCGGCGTCGTGCAGCGTGATCCGCTACACGGCGGTGCGGCCGTTCGTGGTCCACGTCAACCACACCGGGCCGGCGCTGGCCAACGTGCTCAGTGCGCCGCCGGCCGCCGAAACCAATGGAGAGAACCCTGCCGCGGGCGACGCCGTCGTCGGCGGCTCGACGGACTGATCCCGACGTCGCCGGTGCGAGCCGGTATTTTGGAGGTCGCCATGGCCCGTGCAATTCACGTCTTCCGGACCCCCGACCGCTTTGTGGCCGGGACCGTCGGTCAACCCGGAAACCGGACCTTCTACCTGCAAGCCGTCCACGACACCCGGGTGGTCTCGGTGGTCCTGGAGAAGCAGCAGGTCGAGGTGCTCGCCGACCGGATCGGTGCGCTGCTGGTCGAGATCAACCGCCGGTTCGGCACGCCGCTGCCGCCGGAGTCCGCGGACGTCGAGGACCTCAACCCGCTCGAGACGCCGGTCGACGCGGAGTTCCGGGTCGGCACCATGGGCCTGGGCTGGGACTCCGAGGCCCAGACCGTGGTGGTGGAGTTGCTCGCGGTCACCGACACCGAGTTCGACGCGTCAGTGGTGCTCGACGACGCCGAGGAGGGGCCCGACGCGGTGCGGGTGTTCCTCAGCCCGGAATCGGCGCGCCAGTTCGCCAATCGTTCCCAGCGGGTGATCTCGGCGGGTCGGCCGCCCTGCCCGCTGTGCGAGGAACCGCTGGATGCCGACGGTCACATCTGCGTGCGCACCAACGGCTACCGGCGCGCCGAACTGTTCGGGTCCGACGATGACCCCCAACCCTGAGCCCCCCAGCCCTGAGCACGCGGCGGTCCTGCGCGACGGTGAGCTGACGGTGCTGGGCCGGATCCGCTCGGCCAGCAACGCCACCTTCCTGTGCGAGGCCGAACTCGACGGGCAGCGCACGCACTGCGTCTACAAGCCGGTCAGCGGCGAACAACCGCTGTGGGACTTTCCCGACGGCACGCTGGCCGGCCGCGAGCTGGGCACCTACCTGGTCTCCGCCGCGCTGGGCTGGAATATCGTGCCGCACACCATCATTCGTTCCGGTCCGGCCGGTCCGGGCATGGTGCAGCAGTGGGTGGACCAGCCGGAAAGCCCACCCGGGGAAACCGATGCCGGACCCGACCTGGTCGACCTGTGCCCCGTCGACAACCTGCCCGCCGGCTATCTGCCGGTGCTGCGGGCCTACGACTACGCCGGCGACGAGGTGCTGCTCATCCACGCCGACGACCCGCGGCTGGTGCGGATGGCGGTCTTCGACGTCCTGGTCAACAACGCCGACCGCAAGGGCGGGCACATCCTGTCCGGCGTCGACGGCCGCGTCTACGGCGTGGACCACGGCCTGTGCCTGCACACCGAGGACAAGCTGCGCACGGTGTTGTGGGGGTGGGCCGGCAAGCCCGTCGACGACGACATCCTCGAAGCGGTGGCCGAGGTGCAGGACGCCCTGGCCGGCGAGCTCGCCGAACAGTTGGCCCCGCACGTCACCGGCGCGGAGATCGCCGCGCTGCGGGCCCGGGCGCGCGAGTTGCTCGACGACCCGGTGATGCCGGCGCCCAACCGCTCCCGGCCCATCCCGTGGCCGGCGTTCTGAGTCAGGCCGGGCGCCAGGTCAGGATGCCGCCGTCGGCCAGCTTCGACAGGTGCAGCTGATCGCCGGCGAACAGGTAGGTCCGCACGTGCTCCAGTGAGCTGGTGACCTGCTGGTCCATCGACGGCTGCGGGCAGAACATCTGCGTCACGGCGATGGGTCCGAACGTCAGCGACCCGGAGTCCCCGTCGCCGCTGGGCTCGGCGGTGTAGCTGCCGTTGCCGCGGTTGCAGTCCAGCTGGAAGTAGGCCTTGCCGTCCTCGCCGAACTCGACGGTGAACTTGGTGGGGTCGGGCACCTCGGTGGCCTCGGCGTCGGCCATCGACTGCACGGACACCAGCTCCCAGCTGGTGCCGGTCAATGTCCGCGGCGGCGCCTCGGAACCACACGCGACCAGCGGCGCAACCGCGGTCAGGAAGATCACGGCCGCCGACGCTGTTGTACGCATGTGCCGAATTTACCGTCAGCCCAGCCCCCGGCCACAGCGTGCACGCTCATCGCGGATACTGACACGGTGACAGAGGCGGGCGGCAGCAACGAGAACCAGACCGACGCCGCGCTTGCCGCCGACCTCGCCGTCGACGCGGGAAATCTCCTGTTGGCGATGCGCGAAGAGGTCGGCTTCGACTATCCGTGGATGCTCGGCGACGCCGGCGACAGCCAGGCCAACAAGCTGCTGCTGCGTCGACTGGCCGCCGAACGCCCGGACGACGCGGTGCTGTCCGAGGAGGCCCCCGACGACCTGAGCCGGCTGCAGTCCGACCGGGTGTGGATCATCGACCCCGTCGACGGCACCCGCGAATACTCCACCCCGCGCCGCGCCGACTGGGCCGTGCACATCGCGCTGTGGCAGCGCGTCGGCGGCCCGCACGGGCGCATCACCGACGCCGCGGTGTCGCTGCCGGCCAGCGGCGAGGTGTTCCGGTCCGACACCGTGGTCGCCGGCCCGCGCCGCGACCCGGCCGCGCCCATCCGCATCACCGCCAGCGCCAACCGGCCGCCGGCGGTGCTGTACCGGATGTCGCAGTACGTCGACTTCGAGTTGGTCCGGATCGGCTCGGCCGGCGCCAAGGCCATGGCCGTGGTGCGCGGCGACGTCGACGCCTACATCCACGCCGGCGGGCAGTGGGAATGGGACTCGGCCGCGCCGGGCGGCGTCATCCAGGCCGCGGGCATGCACGCCTCCCGCCTCGACGGCTCCCCGATGCTCTACAACCGCCCCGACCCGTACCTGCCCGATCTGCTGATGTGCCGGGCCGAATTCGCTGACGTGCTGCTCGACGCGATCCGGTCGGCCAGTTGAGGAGCCCCATGGACACCCGAATAGAGTTCGATGCTATGCAATCGTGGTCGGCCGCTTCAGTTCCGGAGTTGCCCGGTCGGGCACCGCAGTTGCGACTGTTCGACAGCGCGGACCGGCAGGTGCGTCCCGTCGCGCCGGGCCCCACGGCCACCATGTACGTCTGCGGCATCACCCCGTACGACGCCACCCACCTCGGGCACGCCGCGACGTATCTGGCCTTCGATCTGGTGTACCGGATGTGGCTGGATTCGGGACATCAGGTGCACTACGTGCAGAACATCACCGACATCGACGATCCGCTGTTCGAGCGGGCCGACCGGGACGGCATCCACTGGCGCGACCTCGGCGACCGCGAGACCCAGCTGTTCCGCGAGGACATGAGCGCGCTGCGGGTGCTGCCGCCGCAGGACTACGTCGCGGCCACCGACGCCATCGACGAGGTCGTCGAACTCGTCGAGAAGATGCTGGCCTCCGGCGCGGCCTACACCGTCGACGACGCCGAGTTCCCCGACGTCTACTTCCGGGCCGACGCCACCGAGCAGTTCGGCTACGAGTCCGGCTACGACCAGGACACCATGCGCGCGCTGTTCGCCGAGCGCGGCGGGGACCCCGACCGGGCCGGCAAGGCCGATCCGCTCGACGCGCTGGTGTGGCGGGCCGCCCGCGAGGGTGAGCCCAGCTGGGAGTCGCCGTTCGGTCCGGGCCGGCCGGGCTGGCACGTCGAGTGTTCGGCCATCGCGCTGACGCGCCTGGGCATGGGTTTCGACGTGCAGGGCGGCGGCAGCGACCTGATCTTCCCGCACCACGAGTTCTCGGCCGCGCACGCCGAATCGGTCACCGAGCAGCGCCGGTTCGCGCGCCACTACGTCCACGCCGGGATGATCGGCTGGGACGGCGAGAAGATGTCCAAGAGCCTGGGCAACCTGGTGCTGGTCTCGAAGCTGCGCGCCGACGGGGTGGACCCGGGCGCCATCCGGCTCGGGCTGTTCGCGGGGCATTACCGCACCGACCGGTTCTGGAGCCCGCAGGTGCTCGCCGACGCGCAGCAGCGGCTGGCCCGCTGGCGCGAGGCCGTCGCGCTGCCCGCCGGTCCCGACGCCGCCGACGTGCTCGCGCGGGTGCGGCGCTACCTGGCCGACGACCTGGACACGCCCGGGGCGCTGACGGCCCTGGACGGCTGGTGTACCGACGCGCTGGAGTACGGCGGCCACGACGAGCAGGCACCCAAGTTGGTGGCCACCGCGGTCGACGCGCTGCTCGGGGTCGCGCTGTAGGTATCGCGCTCTAGCGCCCGAACCCGGGGCTGCCGCCGGGGCCGCGCCGCCGCAGGTAGCGCTCGAACTCCGCGGCCAGGGCGTCGCCGTCGATCTTGCCCAGCGCCTCGTGCAGGTCCACCTCGGCGTCGCCGCGCTCCTCCAGCGACGCGACGTACTCGGCGACCTCGTCGTCCTCGGCGGTCATCTCGGTGACCGCCTGTTCCCATTCTTCGGCCTGCTGCGGCAGGTCCGCGAGCGGCACCTCGATGTCGAGGACGTCCTCGACCCGGCGCAGCAGCGCCACGGTGGCCTTCGGGTTCGGCGGATGGGACACGTAGTGGGGGACCGCGGCCCAGAACGTCACCGCGGGGATGCCCGCGGCCACGCACGCGTCCTGGAACACCCCGGCGATGCCGGTCGGCCCCTCGTAGCGGGTCTCCTCGAGGCCGAAGTACTGGGCCGAGTTCGACGAGTACGCCGCGCCCGACACCGGAACCGGGCGGGTGTGCGGCGTGTCGGCCAGCAACGCGCCGAGGATGACCACGGTGTCCACGTCGAGTTTCTCGGCGATCCCCAGCAGTTCGGCGCAGAACGAGCGCCACCGCATGTTGGGTTCGACGCCGTGCATCAGCACGATGTCGCGCTCGCTGCCGGGCGGGCGGCAGTGCGAGACCCGCATCGACGGCCAGACCAACTCCCTGGTCACGCCGTCGAGCTGCCGGATCACCGGGCGGTTGACCTGGTAGTCGTAGTACGACTCGTCGTCGATGTCCACGATCGCCGACGCCTCCCAGATGGCGTCGAGGTGCGCGACGGCGTCGCTGGCCGCATCGCCGGCATCGTTCCAGCCTTCGAAGGCCGCCACAATGATGGTGTTGTGGAGTTCGGGCAGATCAACTCTGCGGGAATCCGGCGAGGTCACCAACCCAGCGTACGACCTCGGGCCGGAAATACGCCCACGAGCAACACCCTGGCTGTGGGGTGTCCCGACGACGAACCGGTGACCACGTAGACTTTTTGGGTCGAGAGGCGTTGCAACGGTTATTCGGGGCGGGCACCCGTAATATCCGCCACGCTCGGCAGAGTCAAGGACGCCTTCCGTCATGGGAGGGAGTTGCGTGAATAATCCTGAGCAGCAGACATCCGAGTCCAGCGCCGTGCAGCCGAACATTCGTCCCGACTGCACCGAGGAGCTGACCGCCGCGCTGCGGCAGCGAATCATGGTGATCGACGGCGCCATGGGTACCGCCATCCAGCGCGACCGGCCCGACGAGGCCGGCTATCGCGGCGAACGGTTCGCCGACTGGCCGAGCGATCTCGTCGGCAACAACGACCTGCTCAACCTGACGCAGCCGCAGATCATCGAGGCGATCCACCGCGAGTACCTCGAGGTGGGCGCCGACATCCTCGAGACCAACACCTTCAACGCCACCGCGATCTCGTTGTCGGACTACGGCATGGCCGAACTCAGCTACGAGCTGAACTACACCGGGGCCGCGCTGGCCCGCGCGGCGTGCGACGAGTTCAGCACCGGCGACAAGCCGCGCTACGTCGCCGGGGTGCTGGGACCGACGACGCGGACCGCGTCGATCTCGCCGGACGTCAACGATCCGGGCGCCCGCAACGTCACCTACGACCAACTGGTCGCCGCCTACCTCGAGGCCGCCAACGGTCTGGTCGACGGCGGTGCCGACATTCTCCTCGTCGAGACGATCTTCGACACGCTCAACGCCAAGGCCGCGGTGTTCGCCCTCGAGACCCTGTTCGAGGAGCGGGGCCGCCGCTGGCCGGTGATCATCTCCGGCACCATCACCGACGCGTCCGGGCGCACCCTGTCCGGCCAGGTCACCGAGGCGTTCTGGAACTCGATCCGGCATGCCAAGCCGCTCGCCGTCGGCCTCAACTGCGCCCTGGGCGCACCCGAGATGCGGCCGTACATCGCCGAGATCTCGCGCATCGCAGATACTTTCGTGTCCTGCTACCCGAACGCGGGCCTGCCCAACGCCTTCGCCGAGTACGACGAGACCCCGGAACGTCAGGCCGGCTACCTCGCCGACTTCGCCGACGCCGGCTTCGTCAACCTGGTCGGTGGCTGCTGCGGAACGACGCCGGCGCACATCGCCGAGATCGCCAAGGTGGTGGAGGGCAAGCCGCCGCGTCAGGTGCCGGAGATCGCAGAGAATCAAGCGGCCACTCGTCTAGCCGGCCTGGAGCCGCTCAACATCGACGACAACTCGCTGTTCGTCAACATCGGTGAACGGACCAACATCACCGGCTCGGCCCGGTTCCGGAACCTGATCAAGGCCGAGGACTACGACACCGCGCTGTCGGTGGCGCTGCAGCAGGTCGAGGTCGGTGCGCAGGTCATCGACATCAACATGGACGAAGGCATGATCGACGGCGTCGCCGCGATGGACCGCTTCACCCGGCTGATCGCCTCCGAACCGGACATCAGCCGCGTCCCGGTGATGATCGACTCCTCCAAGTGGGAGGTCATCGAGGCCGGCCTGAAGAACGTGCAGGGCAAGCCGATCGTCAACTCGATCTCCTTGAAGGAGGGCGAGGAAAAGTTCATCCACGACGCCCGGCTGTGCCGCAAGTACGGCGCCGCCGTCGTCGTCATGGCCTTCGACGAGACGGGGCAGGCCGACAACCTGGAGCGCCGCAAGGAGATCTGCGGGCGCGCGTACCGGGTGCTGACCGAACAGGTCGGCTTCCCGGCCGAGGACATCATCTTCGACCCGAACTGCTTCGCGCTGGCCACCGGGATCGAGGAGCACGCGACCTACGGCATCGACTTCATCGAGGCCTGCGCCTGGATCAAGGAGAACCTGCCCGGGGTGCATCTCTCCGGCGGCATCTCCAACGTCTCGTTCTCGTTCCGCGGCAACAACCCGGTCCGGGAGGCCATCCACGCGGTCTTCCTCTACCACGCCATCAAGGCCGGTCTGGACATGGGCATCGTCAACGCCGGTGCCCTGGTGCCCTACGACTCGATCGACGAGGAGTTGCGGGAGCGCATCGAGGACGTCGTGCTGAACCGGCGCGAGGATGCGGCCGAACGCCTCCTCGAGATCGCCGAGCGGTTCAACTCCAAAGACAAGGCCGAGGATCCGACCGCTGCCGAGTGGCGTTCCCAGCCGGTCCGCGAGCGCATCACCCACGCCCTGGTCAAGGGCATCGACGCCCACGTCGAGGAGGACACCGAGGAACTGCGCGCCGAGATCGACGCCGCGGGCGGTCGTCCGATCGAGGTGATCGAGGGCCCGCTGATGGACGGCATGAACGTCGTCGGCGACCTGTTCGGCTCCGGGAAGATGTTCCTGCCGCAGGTGGTGAAGTCGGCCCGCGTGATGAAGAAGGCCGTGGCCTACCTGCTGCCGTTCATCGAGGCCGAGAAGGAAGAGGCCGGCACGTCCGGAACGAAGGACACCAACGGCACCATCGTGATGGCGACGGTGAAGGGCGACGTCCACGACATCGGCAAGAACATCGTCGGGGTTGTGCTGCAGTGCAACAACTTCGAGGTGATCGACCTCGGGGTGATGGTCCCGGCGCAGAAGATCCTGGATGCGGCCAAGGAACACAGCGCCGACATCATCGGGCTCTCCGGCCTGATCACCCCGTCGCTGGACGAGATGAGCAACTTCGCCGTCGAGATGGAACGCGCCGGTCTGGAGATCCCGCTGCTCATCGGTGGCGCGACAACCTCGCGGGCCCACACGGCCGTGAAGATCTCGCCGCGGCGGTCCGGCCCGGTGGTCTGGGTCAAAGATGCCTCGCGTTCCGTTCCCGTGGCGGCCGCGCTGCTCGACGACAAGCAGCGTCCGGCGCTGCTGGAAGCCACCGAGAAGGACTACGCATCGCTGCGGGAACGGCACGCCCAGAAGAACGAGCGGCCGATGCTGACACTGGAGAAGGCCAGGGCCAACCGCACGCCGATCGAATGGGACGGCTACACCCCGCCGGTGCCCGCGCAAGGGACGGGAATACGTGAATTTCTTGACTACGACCTTGCCGAGTTGCGCGAATTCATCGACTGGCAGCCGTTCTTCAACGCCTGGGAGATGAAGGGCCGCTTCCCCGACATCCTCAACAACCCGGCGTCGGGGGAGACCGCCCGCAAGCTCTACGACGACGCCCAGCAGATGCTCGACACCCTGATCAAGGAGAAGTGGCTGACCGCCAACGGGGTGATCGGGTTCTTCCCGGCCAACGCCGTCGACGACGACATCGAGGTCTACACCGACGAGTCCCGGACCGAGGTGCTGACCACGTTGCACAACCTGCGTCAGCAGGGTGAGCACCGTCCGGGCATCCCGAACCGGAGCCTGGGCGACTTCGTGGCGCCCAAGCACACCGGCCTGGCCGATCACGTCGGTGCCTTCGCCGTCACCGCCGGGCTGGGCAGCCAGGACAAGATCATGGAGTTCAAGGCCGATCTCGACGACTACAGCGCGATCCTGCTGGAATCGCTGGCCGACCGGCTGGCCGAGGCGTTCGCCGAGCGGTTGCACCAGCGGGTCCGGATGGAGTTCTGGGGATACCAGCCCGACGAGCAGCTGGACAACGACGCGCTGATCGGCGAGAAGTACGTCGGAATCCGGCCCGCCCCCGGCTACCCGGCCTGCCCGGAACACACCGAGAAGACGACGATCTGGCAGTTGATGGACGTCGAGAGGCGCACCGGTATCGAGCTGACCGACTCGATGGCGATGTGGCCCGGTGCCGCGGTCAGCGGCTGGTATTTCTCGCACCCGCAGTCGCAGTACTTCGTCGTCGGCCGGATCGCCCAGGACCAGGTCGCCGACTACGCCAAGCGCAAGGGCTGGACGTTGGCCGAGGCCGAGCGCTGGCTCGCGCCCAACCTCGGATACAACCCGGAGGACTGACCGGCCCGCTTTTCGAGAAAGTGATGCGGGTCAGCCGAACACCGCGGCGTTGCGCGCCGCCCACTGGGCGACCGACTCGGCCGGCGTGCCGGTCAGCTCGGCTACCAGGGCGTTGGCCTGCTGCGGTCGGTCGCTGCCCTTCGCGATCTCGTCGAGATACCAGCGCGCGTACTCACCCATGGCCGGACGCAACACCGCCTCACCGTCGGCGCGGCTGCACTGCTCGCACGTGACGTCGACCCCGATACCGACGCCGACCTGCTCGGCGATCTGCGCGCGGGTCAGCGCCACCGGCCCGGTGATCGGATACACCTTCCCGTGGTGCGCGTCGCCGGGGTCGACCAGCAGTGTCGCCGCCACTCGGGCGATGTCGTCCATCGAGATCGGCGCCTCGACCACCGAGGGATAGGGATCCCGGACCGTGCGGGTGGTCCTGATCTGGTCGGCCCAGATGGTGAAGTTGTCAGTGAACTCGCCCGGCCCGAGCTGGGTGTGCGTCAGCCCCGAGGCGGTGACCTTGTCGGCGTGTTCCTGCCAGTCGCCCGCGCCCGACAGGGCCACCACGTAGTCCACTTTCGCGCTCTTGACCATCTCCAGCGTGGTGTCCAGCGTCGCCGGCAGCGGCGCCAGATACATCCGTTCCACGCCGTCAAGTGCGGCCGGCAGCGATTCGGGCGCTCCGAGATACCCCGTGATCGCTGTCACCCCGTCGGGCAGATCTGCCTTGCGCGGGTTTCTGATCAGCGCGCGGATGTCTTTGGCGCCCAGCTCAATCAAATGGTCCACCACGCGTCGGCCGATGTTGCCGGTGGCGCCGGTCACAAGTATCGCCATGCCCTCCACGGTAATCAGGGCGACCGACGCCGCGAGGATTTCGGCTTCCGCGGGCTTCGATGAGACAATCGCCGGTATGCGCGCTGTGCTCTGGGACATGGACGGCACGCTCGTCGACTCCGAAAAGCTCTGGGATGAGGCCCTGCAGGAGTTCTACCGGCGCCACGACCGGGAGATGAGCCAGGAGTTGCGCAACTCGACCGTCGGCGGCTCCAGCGATTCGGTCGTCGCGATCATCTACGCGGATCTCGGGCTGGCCCCCGACCCCGCGCACATGGCGCAAACCGCGGACTGGATGCACGACTACGTCGGCGAGCTGTTCGAGACCGGCCTGCTGTGGTGCGACGGCGCCCGGGAGATGCTGGACTCGCTGGCCGCGGCCGAGGTGCCGATGGCGCTGGTGACCAACACCCGCCGCGACCTCACCGAGAAGGCCTTGAACAGCATTGGCCGGCACTACTTTTCGGTGTCGGTCTGCGGTGACGAGGTGCCCAGCGGCAAACCGGCGCCGGACCCGTACCTGCGCGCGGCGCACCTGCTCGGCCTCGACCCGGGGCACTGCCTGGCCATCGAGGACTCGGTGACCGGCACCGAGGCGGCCGAGGACGCGGGTTGCCCGGTGATCGTGGTGCCCAACGAGGTGGCCGTGCCCAGCAGCCTCCGTCGTCGCCACGTCGACTCGCTGCGCGAACTGTCCGTCGCGGACCTGCGCACGGTGCACGCCGAACTCGACCGGCACGTGCGCAAAGCCGGCTGAGGCGTCTGGCCGCGCCGACCCGCCCCCTGGTGCTTAAATATGATGAGCATCACGCATTTGGCGTCGGCGGAAGGGATTCGGATGTCCGAGCGCGCGGTCGGTGACGAGCAGTTCGCCAGCGGGCAGAGCGCCGTTCGAATAGCGTCGGTGGCCGCGCTGGGCGGTCTGCTGTTCGGTTACGACAGCGCGGTGATCAACGGCGCGGTCGACGCCATCCAGAAGCACTTCGAGATCGGTAACGCCTCACTGGGTTTCGCGGTCGCCTCGGCGCTGCTGGGCGCGGCGGCCGGCGCGATGACCGCGGGTCGGCTCGCCGACCGGATCGGCCGCCTGGCGGTGATGAAGATCGCCGCGGTGCTGTTCCTGCTCAGCGCCATCGGCACGGGCCTGGCGACCGGCATCTGGATGATCGTACTGTTCCGGATCGTCGGCGGCATCGGCGTCGGCGTGGCCTCGGTGATCGCGCCCGCCTACATCGCCGAGGTGTCGCCGCCGCACATCCGCGGCCGGCTCGGATCGCTGCAGCAGCTGGCCATCGTCTCCGGCATCTTCCTGTCGCTGGCGGTCGACTGGCTGCTCGCGCACCTGGCCGGGGGATCGGATCAGGAGCTGTGGCTGGGCATGGCGGCCTGGCGGTGGATGTTCCTGATGATGGCGGTGCCCGCGATCGTCTACGGCGCGCTGGCCTACACCATCCCCGAGTCTCCCCGCTATCTTGTTGCCACCCACCGGATCCCGGAGGCGCGCCGGGTGCTGACCCGACTGCTGGGCACCAAGAACCTGGAGATCACCATCAACCGCATCCAGGAGACCCTGGAGCGGGAGGACAAGCCGTCGTGGCGGGATCTGCGCAAGCCCACCGGCGGGCTCTACGGCATCGTCTGGGTGGGCCTGGGCCTGTCGATCTTCCAGCAGTTCGTCGGCATCAACGTGATCTTCTACTACTCCAACGTGCTGTGGCAGGCGGTCGGCTTCGACGAGAGTTCGTCGTTCACCATCACCGTCATCACCTCGGTGGTCAACATCCTGACGACGCTGATCGCCATCGCGCTGATCGACAAGGTCGGCCGTAAGCCGCTGCTGCTGATCGGCTCGTCGGGCATGGCGATCACGCTGGCCACCATGGCGGTCATCTTCGCCAGCGCCCCGGTGGTCGACGGCCAGCCGAACCTCGAGGGCGCCGCCGGACCGATCGCGCTGGTGGCCGCCAACCTGTTCGTCGTGGCGTTCGGCATGTCGTGGGGTCCGGTGGTCTGGGTGCTGCTCGGCGAGATGTTCCCGAACCGGATCCGCGCCGCGGCGCTCGGACTGGCCGCGGCCGGTCAGTGGACCGCGAACTGGCTGATCACCGTGACGTTCCCCGAGTTGCGCAACTTCCTGGGCGCGGCCTACGGCTTCTACGCGCTGTGCGCGGTGCTGTCGCTGCTGTTCGTGTGGCGTTTCGTGCGCGAAACCAAGGGCGTGTCGCTGGAGGACATGCACTCCGAGTTGTTGCGGGAGGGGCAGCCGGAGAACAAGGCCTGACCGGCCAGCCGCCGGGCCGCGCGCGGGCATGAAAGAATCACTGTCCGTGAAGACGTTCGAGGAGCTGTTTGCCGAGCTGGGCGAACGTGCGCGCACCCGACCGACCGGAAGTGCCACCGTGGCCGCGCTGGACGCGGGGGTGCACACCATCGGCAAGAAGGTCCTCGAGGAGGCCGGCGAGGTCTGGCTGGCCGCCGAACACGAGTCCGACGACGCGCTGGCCGAGGAGATCAGCCAGTTGTTCTACTGGGCCCAGGTGCTGATGCTGGCGCGCGGGCTGACCCTCGATGACGTGTACCGGAAGCTGTGACTGACATGCTGCGAGTAGCCGTACCCAACAAGGGTGCCCTGAGCGAATCGGCCGCCGAGATCCTGTCGGAGGCCGGCTACCGCCGTCGCACCGACCCCAAGGATCTGACGGTCATCGACCCGGCCAACCAGGTCGAGTTCTTCTTCCTGCGGCCCAAGGACATTGCCATCTACGTGGCCTCCGGCCAGTTGGATCTCGGCATCACCGGCCGCGACCTGGCCGCCGAATCCGGTGCCCCGGTGGTGGAGCGGTTGGCGCTGGGCTTCGGCTACTCGACGTTCCGCTACGCCGCGCCCGCGGGCCAGGACTGGTCGGTGGATCAGCTCGCGGGCAAGCGGATCGCCACGGCCTACCCGAACCTGGTCCGGAAGAACCTGGCGGACAAGGGGATCGAGGCCACCGTCATCCGCCTCGACGGCGCCGTGGAGATCTCGATCCAGCTCGGGGTGGCCGACGCCATCGCCGACGTCGTCGGCTCCGGGCGCACGCTGCGCCAGCACGACCTGGTGGCCTTCGGTGAGACCCTGTGCGATTCGGAGGCGGTGCTCATCGAGGCCGCCGACCGCCCCGCCGAGCGGGCCCGCGACCAGCTGACCAAGCGGGTCCAGGGCGTGGTGTTCGGCCAGCAGTACCTGATGCTCGACTACGACTGCCCGCGCGCGGTGTTGGACGACGCCATGGCGGTCACCCCGGGCCTGGAGTCGCCGACCATCGCCCCGCTGGCCGACCCGGACTGGGTGGCGGTGCGGGCGCTGGTGCCGCGCAAGTCCGTCAACTCGATCATGGACGAACTCGGCGCCATCGGAGCCAAGGCGATCTTGGCGTCCGACATCAGGTTCTGCCGCATCTGAACGTGTTAGCGTCCGTCTGTGACGACGCACGTTCTGGTTCTTCTGCTGGCTGTGCTGATCGGCGCGGTCGCCGGGTTGCGCGCGTTCACCGCGCCCGCGGTGCTGGCCTGGGCGACGGTGTTGCAGTGGATCAACCTCGACGGGACCTGGGCCTCCTGGATGGGCAACTGGGTCGTCGTGGCCCTGCTGACCGTGCTGGCCGTCGTCGAACTGATCTCCGATCAGCTGCCCAAGACCCCGAACCGGACCGCCGCGGCGCCGTTCGCGGCGCGACTGGTCACCGGCGCGCTGTCGGGCGCGGTGCTGGGGACGGCCTGGGGGTACACCTGGGGCGGCCTCGGCGCCGGCATGATCGGCGCGGTGCTCGGCACCCTCGGCGGCTATCACCTGCGCCGCAAGCTGTCCGACCGGCAGGGCATCGATCTGCCGGTGGCCCTGACCGAGGATGTCGTCGCGGTGTTGGCCGGTTTCAGCATCGCGGCCCTGACAGCGGCGCTGTGACCGAGCGCTTCGACGCGATCGTCGTCGGAGCGGGACAGGCCGGCCCGCCGTTGGCCGGGCGACTGACCGAGGCCGGGAAGACGGTCGCGGTAGTCGAACGCAAACTCGTCGGCGGCACCTGTGTGAACTACGGCTGTATCCCGACCAAGACCCTGGTCGCCAGCGCGTACGCCGCGCACACCGCGCGTCGCGGCGCCGAATACGGGGTGGGCACCGGGGACATCGCCATCGACATGGCAAAGGTGAAGGCGCGCAAGGACAAGATCATGCTCGACGACCGCCACGGTCTCGAGTCGTGGCTCGACGGCATGACCGGGTGCACCTTGATCCGCGGCCACGCCCGGTTCATCGGACCCAAGACCCTGCAGATCGACGGCGCCGACCTGGCCGTCATCGAGGCGGACCGGATCTTCCTCAACACCGGCGGGCGCGCCGTCGTCCCGGAGATTCCGGGCCTGGCGGACTGCGACTATCTGACCAACGTCGGGATACTCGAACTGGACACGGTGCCAGCGCATCTGGTGATCGTGGGCGGTAGTTACATCGCGCTGGAGTTTGCGCAGATGTACCGGCGCTTCGGTGCCGAGGTCACGGTCGTCGAACGGGGCGCGCGCCTGACCTCCCGCGAGGACGAGGACATCTCCGCGGCGATCAAGGACATCCTCGAAGCCGAGGGCATCAACGTCGTGCTCAACGCGGCCGATATGCGATTCGACCGGTGCGACAACGGGTTCGAGCTGACACTCGGCGCCGGCGCCGCACCGATTGCGGGCAGCCATCTGCTGATGGCGACCGGACGCCGACCCAACACCGACGACCTCGGACTGGAGGTGGCCGGGGTCGAGTGCGACGAGCGGGGCTACGTCAAGGTCGACGATCAGCTGCGCACCAGCGCGGATGGGATCTGGGCGATGGGGGACTGCAACGGCCGGGGTGCGTTCACCCACACCTCCTACAACGACTTCGAGATCGTGGCGGCCAATCTGCTCGACGACGACCCGCGCCGGGTGTCCGACCGCGTCATGACCTATGCGCTCTACATCGATCCGCCGTTGGGGCGGGCCGGGATGAGCGTGGATCAGGTACGACGGTCGGGCCGGCCGGCACTCGTGGCCACCCGACCGATGACCAGGGTGGGTCGCGCCGTGGAAAAGGGTGAGTCCCAAGGCTTCATGAAGGTGGTCGTCGATGCCGAGACCGAGCAGATCCTGGGCGCGGCGGTGCTGGGCGTGGGCGGTGACGAGGTCATCCACTCGATCCTCGACATCATGACCGCCAAGCTGCCCTACACCGCGATCTCGCGCACCATGCACATCCATCCGACGGTCAGCGAACTGGTGCCGACCCTGCTGCAGGATCTGCAACCGCTGAGCTGACTCAGGTGCAGCAGTTCGGATCCAGGACCACGCACAGCGCCTGCAGCGCCTCGGGGCGCACCCGGTGAAAGACGTTCATCCCGCGACGGTCCGAGATCACCAGTCCGGCTTTGCGCAGCTGACTCAGGTGATGGCTGACGGTCGATTCGGTCAGATCCAGCAGCGCGGCCAATTCACCGCTGATCTCCTCGCCGGTAGGGGAGTTGAACAGGTGCGCGAGGATCTTGACCCGGGCCGGATCGGCGATGGCCTTCAAGCGCATGGCGATCTGCAGGGCGTCGTCGTCGCTGATCGGCCCGGCCGCCACCGGTGCGCAACACACCGGTGCGCTCATGTCGATCACGGGTAAGGCCTTGGGCATGGATCCATCTTGCCAGGGATATTGACATATATCAAAAAGGGGAGCATTCTGGCGGTTGTCCGAAGTTTGATATATGTCACAATCCTCTCGAGGAGGTTCCCATGTCCCGGGTTCAACTCGCCCTCAACGTCGACGATCTCGACCAGGCGATTGCGTTCTACACCAAGCTGTTCAACACCGCGCCGGCGAAGGTCAAGCCGGGCTATGCGAACTTCGCGGTCGCCGAACCGCCGCTGAAGCTCGTGCTGTTGGAGAACCCCGGCCGCGGCGGCACCCTCAACCACCTCGGCGTGGAGGTCGGCAGCAGTGAGCAGGTGCACTCCGAGATTGCCCGACTGTCGGGCGAGGGGCTGTTCACCGCCGAGGAGATCGGCACGACGTGCTGCTTCGCCACCCAGGACAAGGTGTGGGTGACTGGACCTGCGGGCGAGAAGTGGGAGGTCTACACCGTGCTGGCCGATTCGGAAGAATTCGGCAGCAGTCCGCAGCACCTCGACCCGGAGGCCCAGGGGGCCACCTCCGCCACCGCCTGCTGCTGACGATCACCGGCTCGACTTGCGCCCTGCTTCGACATCCATCAATATAGATGAATGTCGAAGTCGGGGTCGCGGGTCGCCGATGCGCCAGGCTGTCCGCCCGGGGCGCTGCTGCCGGAACCGCTGTCGGCCACCGCGGCGACGGAGATGGCGGTGAAGCTCAAGGCGCTGGCCGATCCAGTGCGCCTGCAGTTGCTCTCCGCGATCGCGAGCCGCGCCGGGGGCGAGGCGTGCGTGTGCGATATCGCGGTCGGGGTGGAGGTTTCACAACCGACCGTCTCGCATCACCTCAAGGTGCTGCGCGATGCCGGTCTGCTGACTTCGCAGCGTCGTGCCTCGTGGGTGTACTACGCGGTGGTGCCCGACGCCCTGGCCAGCCTGGCTGTGCTGCTCGGGGTGGCTGACCCGGTCGGGGCGCGCGGATGACCGCCGCCGCGCCGGCGGTGGTCGGCAGAATGTCCACCCTCGATCGCTTCCTGTCGGTGTGGATCGGTGCCGCGATGATCGCCGGCCTGCTGCTGGGGCGGTGGGTTCCCGGTCTGAACACCGTCCTGGAAAGCGTTCAGATCGACGGCATTTCGCTGCCGATTGCACTCGGACTGCTGATCATGATGTATCCGGTGCTGGCGAAGGTGCGCTACGACCGCCTCGATACCGTCACCGGTGATCGCAAACTGCTGCTGTCGTCGCTGGTGCTCAACTGGGTGTTCGGCCCGGCGTTGATGTTCGCGCTGGCCTGGCTGCTGCTGCCCGATCTGCCCGAGTACCGGACCGGGCTGATCATCGTCGGGTTGGCGCGGTGCATCGCGATGGTCATCATCTGGAACGACCTGGCGTGCGGCGACCGCGAAGCCGCCGCCGTGCTGGTGGCGCTCAACTCGGTCTTCCAGGTCGTCATGTTCGCGGTCCTGGGCTGGTTCTACCTTTCGGTGCTGCCCGGCTGGCTCGGCCTCGATCAGACCACCATCGACACCTCGCCGTGGCAGATCGCCAAGTCCGTGCTGATCTTCCTCGGCATCCCGCTGATCGCCGGATACCTGTCCCGGCGGATCGGCGAGCGAGCCAAGGGCCGCGACTGGTACGAGTCGACCTTCTTGCCGCGCATCGGGCCGTGGGCGCTTTACGGCTTGCTGTTCACCGTCGTGATTCTCTTTGCGCTGCAAGGCGAGCAGATCACCAGTCGCCCCCTCGACGTCGCCCGCATCGCGCTGCCGCTGCTGGCTTACTTCGCGATCATGTGGGGTGGCGGCTACCTGCTGGGCGCCGCGCTGGGGCTGGGCTACGCCCGGACCACCACCCTGGCCTTCACCGCGGCGGGCAACAACTTCGAGCTGGCCATCGCGGTCGCCATCGCGACCTACGGCGCGACCTCCGGCCAGGCGCTGGCCACCGTCGTCGGCCCCCTCATCGAGGTGCCGGTGCTGGTCGCCTTGATTTACGTCTCGCTGGCGTTGCGAAAGCGGTTCCGCGACGCCATTTCATCGAGCCCGCACCCGTCTGCCCCCGAACCTGGAGTCCGCCCATGACCGATCTCGCCATCGACCTGCAACTCGCACTGCGCACCGCCGCGACCCGGTTGCACGCCGAGTTCGCCGACACTTTCGGTACTGAAACCATCGAACGATTCCTGCACTCCTCCTATGACCAATTCGCCAGCCGCGCCACCATTCCCAACTTCCTGCCGCTGCTGGCCGAGCGCTTCGCCCGCCAACGCCTGCAGGCTTTGGCCCGGGTGGAAGGCAAGGTCAGCGACGGCAGACCCACCGTGCTGTTCCTGTGCACCCATAACGCCGGCCGTTCACAAATGGCCCTGGGTTTCTTCACCCACCTCGCCGGCGACCGCGCTGTGGCCCGGTCGGGCGGGTCCGAACCCGGAAGTGAAATCAACCACGCCGCCATCGCCGCCATGCGGGAGGTCGGCATCGACATCACCGGCGAATACCCCAAACCCTGGACCGATGAGATCGTGCAAGCGGCTGACGCTGTGATCACCATGGGATGCGGCGACGCCTGCCCCATCTTCCCCGGGACCCGTTACGAGAACTGGGACTTGCCCGACCCGGCCGGACAAGACCTTGACACCGTGCGACCCATTCGCGGCATCATCGAGACCCGGGTGCGAAATCTGCTGGCCGACCTGAACGACGCTGTCGACTAACCGGTCGACTAACCGCAGCAGTGCTGACCGCGCCAGGCCTCCACGCCCTCGCGGGCGGCGACCGCGGCGATCACCAGTGCCGCAACGGAATCGCTCCACCACCAGCCGAACAGGCCGTTGAGCGCCAGGCCGACCAGCAGGACCGCCGACAGGTACGTGCACAACAACGTCTGTTTGGAATCGGCGACCGCCGACAACGATCCCAGCTCCCGGCCGGCGCGGCGCTGCAGCCACGACAGCACCGGCATGATCGCCAGACTCAGGGCGGCCAGCACGATGCCGATCGTCGAATGTCGTGGCGGCTCGCCGACGCCGACCAACGACTGCACCGCGTCGACGGTGACGTAGGCGGCCAGCGCGAAGAACGAGAATGCGATCACCCGCAGCGCCGTCTTCTCCCGCGACTCGTGATCGCGCCCGGCGAACTGCCACGCCACCGCGGCCGCCGAGGACACCTCGATCACCGAGTCCAACCCGAACCCGATCAACGCGGTCGAGCCGACCCGCGCACCCTCCGGGATCGCCACCGCGGCCTCGATGATGTTGTAGGTGATGGTCGCGGCCACGAACCAGCGGATGCGCCGGGTCAGTAGCTGTCGCCTCGCCAGGTCCAACTCGGCCGCCATCAGCAGCACCCATCCCCGGTGCCGATCGAACAGCAGCACTCCGGATCCACCGTCAGGACCAACCCAACGAGGTCGTCGAGGGCTTTGGCGATCCGGGCATCGGCCAACTCGTAACGAGACCGGCGCCCCTCCGGCATCGCGACCACCAATCCACAACCGCGAAGGCAGGCAAGGTGATTCGACACAATCTGACGAGACACGCCGATTTCGTCCGCCAGATCGGACGGGTAACGCGAGGCCGTCCGCAGCGACATCAAGATCTGGGCCCGGGTGGTATCGGATAGGGCATAGCCGAACCGGGCCAACGCGTCACGATGCATCACCGGCACTGTTTGCATGCCGGTCATAGTACATAGCTTTCTGAATTCAGAACATTATGGATCTAGCGCGGCTGCACCAACAGCGTCTGCGCCGAGGTGCCGATGAAACCGGAGTGGTCAAAGATCTCGGCCGTGGTCACGCCGAGGCCGTCGGGGCCGATGGAGCCGCGGGCCCGCACCGCGAACTCGTCGCCGGTCGGCAGCCGATGCAGATGCACCGCGGTGTCGGTGTTCATGAAGATGAACTCCTCGGGGTTCAGCGCCGAGCCGATGCCGTTGGCCGAGTCGACCACCATGGCCAGTCGCTGCAGGGCCGTGGTGGGCTCGTCGTCCACCAAGGCGACTGTCGGTCGCAGCCAGAAGATCCGGGCGCCGGCCTCGTCCTGCTGACGCTGCCAGGCCACCGACTCCAAGTAGCCCGGGGCGTCCCACCAGAACTCCGGCAGCGGTATCGCCTCGCCGCGGACCAGCGGGGGATACCGGTCCGACGCCCCCGCGGAGGTATCGCTGGTGGCCAACGCCCACGCCGACACCCGGGCCACCGGTCGATCCGGATCGGCCACCGGTGCCATCTCCGCACAGACCAGGCTGATGCGCTTACCGGGACGCGGAACGAAGGTCCGGACCGTCAGCGGTACCACCGGGATCGCGCCGAGGATGTCGAGAACCAACCGCCCGATTCGCAGGCCCGAACCCTCGAGGTGGTGTTCGATTTCCCGGGTCAACAGTGCCAGCGGGGGAGAGCCGTGCTGGATGTCGGGGGTCCAATTGCTGCGGGTCAGGTCCGTCGACTCGTAGCTCTCCGCGGAGAGCCGCCGGTAGTAGGAGTTCACGCGGCCGTCGCCTCCGGCCAGCCCGGGTACGGCGGCGGGGTGCCGCCGAAGGCCGGGCACAGCGCCTGATGGCTGCACCAGTTGCACAGCTTCGACGGCGTTGGTCGGAAATCACCTGTGGCACCGGCAGATTGGATGGCCCGCCACATCGCGACCAGCGTCCGCTCGAACCGCAGCAGTTCCTCCCGGTCCGGCGTGTAGTCCAACAGCTGGCCGTCGGCCAGGTACACCAGTCGCAGCCGCGCCGGCAATACACCGCGCGAGCGCAGCAGCGCCACGGCGTAGAACTTCATCTGGAACATCGCCTTGGCCTCGGCGAAACCGCGCGCCTCCGGCGGCGCCTTGCCGGTCTTGTAATCCACCACGCGCACTTCGCCCGTCGGCGCCACGTCGATGCGGTCGATGTAGCCGCGCAGCAGCGTGCCGTCCTCGAGTTCCACCTCGACCCGCTGTTCGCAGGAGTCCGGATCGAACCGGGTGGGGTCCTCGAGGCGGTAGTACCCGGACAGCAGGGCTTGGGCCTCGGCGAGCAACCGGTCGCGCTGCTCGGCACTGAAGGTCTCGGCGAACTCCGGCTCCTCGGCGGCCAGCAGCTGCCAGGCGGGCTCCACCAGCGACAGCGCGGTCTGCGGGTCGCGTTGCGGGGCCGGCAGCGCGTAGAGGTGTTCGAGCGCGGTGTGCACGACCGAACCGCGCGCCTGGGCGGCCGACGGCGGCTCCGGCAGCCGGTCGATGGCCCGGAATCGGTACAGCAGCGGGCACTGCTTGAAGTCGGCTGCCCGCGACGGTGACAGAGCGGGACGATGCATACTCAGCAGCCTATGCAGCCGCACCGACAAGGCATGGCAGGCTGATGCCCTGTGTCTGACGCAACCGGTCCCTTCCGCGTGGGTGACCGCGTACAACTCACCGACGCCAAGGGGCGGCACTACACGATGGTGCTGACCCCCGGCGGGGAGTTCCATACCCACCGCGGCGCCATCCCGTACGACTCGGTGATCGGTCAGCCCGAGGGTTCGGTGGTGAAGTCCACCAACGGCGACCCGTTCCTGGTGCTGCGCCCGCTGCTGATCGACTACGTCCTGTCGATGCCGCGCGGCGCCCAGGTGATCTACCCCAAGGACGCCGCCCAGATCGTGCACGAGGGCGACATCTTCCCCGGCGCGACGGTGCTCGAGGCCGGGGCCGGGTCGGGCGCGCTGACCTGTTCGCTGGTGCGCGCCGTGGGGCCGACGGGACGGGTGATCTCCTATGAGGTGCGCGCCGATCACGCCGAACATGCGGTGCGCAACGTCGAGACCTTCTTCGGGGAGCGCCCGGCCAACTGGGACCTGAGCATCGCCGACCTCGCCGACTACCCGGACGACGGCCCGCAGGTCGACCGCGTCGTCCTCGACATGCTCGCCCCGTGGGACGTGCTGGACACGGTGGCCCGCGCGCTGGTGCCCGGCGGGGTGCTCATGGTCTACGTCGCGACCGTCACACAGCTCTCGAAGGTCGTCGAAGCGCTGCGCGCGCAGCAGTGCTGGACCGAGCCGCGGTCCTGGGAGACGCTGCAGCGCGGCTGGGACGTCGTCGGGCTCGCGGTGCGCCCGCAGCACAACATGCGCGGGCACACGGCGTTCCTGGTGTCGGCGCGGCGGCTGGCGCCCGGGACGGTCACCCCGACCCCGCTGCGCCGCAAGCGCCAGGTCTGACTCAGTCGTCGCTGTGGACCAGGCCGCGGCGCGCCGAGAGCAATTCGATCTCGGGGCGCGCGGCCACCAACCGCTCCGCGGCGTCGAGCACCTCGACCACGTGGGCGCGGTCCCCGGCCACCATCGACACCCCGATCCCGGCGCGGCGATGCAACTCCGCTGCTCCCGTCTCGGCGGCGGCGACCGCGAACCGGCGGCGCAATTCGGCGACGATGGGCCGCACCACCGACCGTTTCTCTTTCAGCGAACGCACGTCGCCGAGCAGCACATCGAACTCGAGCCAGCCGATCCACACGGGCGCTCAGCCGCCGAAGGCCAACAGCAGGTCGGCGGTCTCGCGGGTCAGTTGCCAGCCGTCCCCGGCCGGCTGGAATTCCATCGGGAAGGTCAGCGGCCCGCTCTCGGGTTTGGCGGGGGTGGCCGTCACGGTTGCCCACACGTTGCCCGGATCGGCTTCCGACCAGGACAGCTCGGTGGCGGTGAAGCTCAGGGGCAGCAGCTGGTTGTCGGCCAGCGCCTTGGCGAAGCCGTCGAGCGCGCCGGCCTGATCGGGGGTCGCGCCCTCGACGAGCGGCAGCTTGGCGTCGCCGGGAATCGCGGGGTCGGAGAGCCGGGCCAACACGTCGGTCAGCGCCGCGGGGTCGGGCAGCGGCGCGACGGCGGGGGCGGGCGCCGAGGTGGTCGTCGGGGTCACCGGCGCGCGGGGTTCGGCGCCCGGGTCGTCGGAGCACCCCGACAGCCCGAACGCCGCCACGAAGATCGTGGCGGCGCTCAGGACTGACGAAAGGGGCTGACTCAACTCATCCGGCGAACATGGACAGCACCTGCGAGGCCGAACCCCGCGAGAGCTTCCAGCCGCCCTGGTCGACGAACGTGATGTTCTGCGTGGTCGGCGTCAGCCCGGGCCCGGAGGCCGTGACGTTGGCCGTGGCGGTGCCCGGTCCGGCCGGGGCAATGTCGGCGATCGAGAACGACAGTGGCAGCAGGCCCTTGGCGACGGCGTTCTTCATCAGGCGATCGGCGGTCTTGCCCTCGATGATGCCGATGCCACCCTCGACCAGATAGCCCTTGCTGCCGAACGGCACGCCCGGATTGGCGAGGCCGTTGAGCACCCCGTACAGCGCGTCGGCGGTCGGCACACCGGCCACCGGATTCTGCGGCATCGGCGCATCGAACACGGCGAGCTGAGCCTGGGGCGCCGGCGCACCGGCTGCAATTGAAGTCACACCCGCGGCAGCGGCGCCGGCGATCACGGCGGCGCCGGCGATGGCTGCCACGCCTGTGGCTAGGTATTTCATGGTCAAGGCTTCCTTTCGTTCAGCCGACTCAATCAGCAGAGGCTAACAGTGGTACTGGTGTGTCGAATTGCTACACCGCACACAAAGGCTGAATCGCCGGTAGCGTTGAAGTTGTTACTGCACCAACTTTCGGTGCGGGAGAGGAGCGCAACATGAGTGAGTCGGAGCGTTCAGAAGCGTACTCGGACGGTTTCAACACCGCCATGTCCAGCGAAGACGCCGCCGAGCTCGAGCAGCTGCGCCGCGAGGCCGCGGCATTGCGAGAGCAGTTGGCGGAGGTCGCCGGCGGTGCTGGAGGCGCCCGCAGCGCGCGCGATGTGCATCAACTCGAGGCCCGGATTGACTCGCTCGCCGCGCGCAACGCGAAATTGATGGAAACTCTTAAAGAAGCCCGTCAGCAACTCCTCGCCCTGCGCGAGGAGGTCGACCGGCTGGGCCAGCCGCCCAGCGGTTACGGCGTGGTGCTCGACGTGGCCGAGGACGACACCGTCGACGTGTTCACCTCGGGGCGCAAGATGCGGCTGACGGTCTCGCCCAACATCGACGTCAACACCCTCAAGAAGGGCCAGACCGTTCGGCTCAACGAGGCGTTGACGGTGGTCGAGGCGGGCAGCTTCGAGTCGGTCGGCGAGATCAGCTCGCTGCGCGAGATCCTGGCCGACGGCAAGCGCGCGCTGGTGGTCGGCCACGCCGACGAGGAGCGCATCGTCTGGTTGGCCGAGCCGTTGATCGCCGCCAACGATCTGCCGGCCGAGGTCGCCGGGTCGCTCACCGAGGCCGAGCTGGAACTGCGGCCGCGCAAGCTCCGTCCCGGTGATTCGCTGCTGGTGGACACCAAGGCCGGTTACGCCTTCGAGCGCATCCCCAAGGCCGAGGTCGAAGACCTCGTGCTCGAGGAGGTGCCCGACGTCAGCTACCACGACATCGGCGGCCTGACGCGGCAGATCGAGCAGATCCGCGACGCCGTCGAGTTGCCGTTCCTGCACAAGGATCTCTACCGCGAGTACGCGTTGCGGCCGCCCAAGGGTGTGTTGCTCTACGGCCCGCCCGGCTGCGGCAAGACGCTGATCGCCAAGGCGGTGGCAAACTCGCTGGCCAAGAAGATGGCCGAACTGCGCGGCGAGGAGTCCCGGGAAGCCAAGTCGTACTTCCTGAACATCAAGGGCCCCGAGCTGCTCAACAAGTTCGTCGGCGAGACCGAGCGGCACATCCGGCTGATCTTCCAGCGGGCCCGGGAGAAGGCCTCCGAGGGCACCCCGGTGATCGTGTTCTTCGACGAGATGGACTCGATCTTCCGCACCCGCGGCACGGGCGTGAGCTCGGACGTGGAGACCACCGTGGTCCCGCAGTTGCTCAGCGAGATCGACGGCGTCGAGGGCTTGGAGAACGTCATCGTGATCGGCGCCTCCAACCGTGAGGACATGATCGACCCGGCGATCCTGCGGCCCGGCCGCCTGGACGTCAAGATCAAGATCGAGCGCCCGGACGCCGAGTCGGCCCAGGACATCTTCAGCAAGTACCTCACCGAGGAACTGCCGATCAACGACGACGACCTCGCCGAGTTCAGCGGCGACCGCGGCCTGACCATCAAGGCCATGATCGAGAAGGTCGTCGACCGGATGTACGCCGAGATCGACGACAACCGGTTCCTGGAGGTCACCTACGCCAACGGTGACAAGGAAGTCATGTACTTCAAGGACTTCAACTCCGGGGCCATGATCCAGAACGTGGTCGACCGGGCGAAGAAGAACGCCATCAAGTCGGTGCTGGAGACCGGTCAGAAGGGTCTGCGCATCCAGCATCTGCTGGACTCCATCGTCGACGAGTTCGCCGAGAACGAGGACCTGCCCAACACCACCAATCCCGATGACTGGGCACGGATCTCGGGCAAGAAGGGCGAGCGGATCGTCTACATCCGCACGCTGGTCACGGGCAAGAGTTCCAGTGCCAGCCGCGCGATCGACACCGAGAGCAACCTGGGCCAGTACCTCTAGGACCGCGGGTTGCCGGCCGTGTAGGTGCGGTAGCGGTCCCGCGCGACCAGGGTGCGGCGCAGGTCGTCGAGCAGCGGATCCAGGAACTGGGCGCGGTACTCCGCGTCGCCGACCGCGCGCGCGGCCAGGTACATGAAGGTCAGCGCGGTCAGGAACATCGTCATCTGGATCAGCGCGTCCGGGATGGGCAGCGTCATCCCGAACACCTGACCGTCGGAGGGGCCGCCATTGGTCCACGCGTCCAACAGTTCCGGGCTGATCAGGATCAGGCCGAAGACCATGAAGATCATGCCCGTGGCCACCGCCACCGTGAGGACCTGCACCAGCTGTGACAGCGCCACGACGTAGACCACGTTGAGGCGTTCGGCGGCCGACAGCGGCACCCGGCGCGGGCGGTCCGGCAGATCCTCGAACGGGGTGCCGGCCAACGTCTTTGCGTCCTCGTCGCGCTTGGCGTCGGGGTCCAGGATCGGGCGGACCCGGTGCATGGTGTTCGACACCAGGAACACCGCGGCGATGGCGAACAGGAACAGCAGCGCCAGCCAGAGCCGGCCGCGGCCGATCGTCGACGCCATGGTCCACACCGGCGAGTTGAAGAACACCAGCACGGTCAGCAACATCACCGGCAGCGCCCGCAGCATCAGCGCCCCGATCGAGGCGAGATTGGTCAGCGTCATTCGGGCGGCCCAACCCAGGATGGCGCCGACTCCCGTTGCCGTGCACAGCAATATCAGCCCGATGATGACGACGTCGAGCACGATGTCGACGAAGACCAGGACGCTCGGCCCGCCGAAGACGGCGCCGAGCAGAGCGATGCCGACGGAGGCGAGGGCGATCAGCCGGCGCCGGGGGACCGACTCGACGCGATTGGTCAGCCAGCCCGTCAGCGTGGCGGCGGGCAGCACCAGGACGACGATGAACAGCACGAACCATTCGGTGCGCGTGGGGGTGCCGTCGATGTCGATGGTGTGCTCGCCGGTGACCGCGACCACCAGGATCGACGACAACATCACCAGCGCGAAGGCGGCCTGCGCGGGCGCGGAGCGGGACACCACCCGGCGCACCAGCGTGCCCGGCCGCAGCACGTAGGGCAGGCCGTTGCGCAGGAACCAGCGTTCGGCCTCGGCGCGCCTGAAGTCGGTGGTCATCTCGTCGCCAACTCCACACCGTCGGGCGGGGCCGCGCAAGCAGCGACACGACCCACAGCCTCTGCCGCTCGGACTCCTCCGCGGCCTCGTGCCTCGGCCGCTGCGTCGCCCGCTGTGTTGGATGGTCGGGCTCCTCCGCGGCCTCGTGCCTCGGCCGCTGCGTCGCCCTCTAGGCTGGTGTGCATGCAAAGGATCATCGGCACCGAGGTGGAGTACGGCATCTCGTCGCCGTCCGACCCGACCGCGAACCCGATCCTGACCTCCACGCAGGCCGTGCTCGCCTATGCCGCGGCGGCCGGAATTCAGCGGGCCAAGCGGACGCGCTGGGACTACGAGGTGGAATCCCCGCTGCGCGATGCGCGCGGATTCGACCTGAGCCGCTCGACGGGACCGCCGCCGATCATCGACGCCGACGAGGTGGGCGCGGCGAACATGATCCTGACCAACGGCGCGCGCCTCTACGTCGACCACGCGCATCCGGAGTACTCGGCACCCGAGGTCACGGATCCGATGGACGCGGTCATCTGGGACAAGGCCGGCGAACGGGTGATGGAGGCCGCGGCGCGCCACGTGGCGTCGGTGCCCGGGGCGGTCAAGCTGCAGCTGTACAAGAACAACGTGGACGGCAAGGGCGCGTCCTACGGTTCGCACGAGAACTACCTGATGAGCCGACACACCCCGTTCTCGGCGGTCATCGCCGGACTCACGCCGTTCCTGGTGTCCCGGCAGATCATCAGCGGGTCAGGTCGCGTCGGCCTGGGTCCCTCCGGCGACGAGCCGGGCTTCCAGCTGTCCCAGCGCGCGGACTACATCGAGGTCGAGGTCGGCCTGGAGACCACGCTCAAGCGCGGCATCATCAACACCCGCGACGAGCCGCACGCCGACGCCGACAAGTACCGCCGGCTGCACGTCATCATCGGCGACGCGAACCTGGCCGAGACCTCCACCTATCTCAAGGTGGGCACCATGTCGTTGGTGCTGGACCTGATCGAGGAGAATGTCGACCTCTCAGACCTGGCGCTGGCCCGGCCCGTGCACGCGGTCCACGTCATCAGCCGCGACCCGACGCTGCGCGCCACCGTCGCGCTGGCCGATGGCCGCGAGCTGACCGCCCTTGCGCTGCAACGTATCTACTTGGATCGGGTGGCCAAGCTGGTCGACAGCCGCGATCCCGATCCGCGGGCCTCGCACGTCATCGAGACCTGGGCCGAGGTCCTGGATCTGCTGGAACGCGACCCGATGGAGTGCGCCGAGATCCTGGACTGGCCGGCCAAGCTGCGGTTGCTCGAGGGGTTCCGCCAGCGCGAGAACCTGAGCTGGTCGGCGCCGCGGCTGCACCTGGTGGACCTGCAGTACTCCGATGTGCGGCTCGACAAGGGCCTGTACAACCGGCTGGTGGCGCGCGGCTCGATGAAGCGGTTGGTCACCGAGCAGCAGGTGCTCGACGCGGTCGACAACCCGCCGACCGACACCCGTGCCTACTTCCGCGGCGAATGCCTGCGGCGGTTCGGTGCCGACATCGCGGCGGCAAGCTGGGATTCGGTGATT